>Ga0207429_10015_pt1 | contig 76798 bp, 81 predicted proteins | sample YelNats1bottle13_FD_187545 | JGI IMG/M metagenome (GOLD analysis project Ga0207429, IMG submission 187545) | Hot spring thermophilic microbial communities from Obsidian Pool, Yellowstone National Park, USA - site 1 bottle 13 (SPAdes) (version 2) | ecosystem: Environmental > Aquatic > Thermal... | reverse complement strand
TTTGTTGATTGTTAGCATACTTATCCTCCTTTATTACTTCGTATATTATTATATTTCGACATAAAAAAAGAGAATCCTTTTTTTGTGATGGATTCTCTTTTTAAAATTATACTTTGTCAACAATCTGAAGTCCTAAGGAAAACCTTAGGACTTTTACGCATTACTTTCTTGATTTTTAGCTGCAGGTTGGTTTTGAGGTTGAACAGGTGGCTTTGGTGGAGCCTTTTTTATAAATGTTCCTGAAACTATTAAATCCTTAGGATCTGTTACTGCAAGATGATAATCCTTAGTTAACTCTATTGCTCCTCTTGGGCAAAAATCTGCACAAAGTGAGCAGAACGTACATTGCCCTTGATAAAAAGTGAAAGTTACTTTATCTCCTTCTTCCACTTTTTCGATGGTTCTTGTTATACAGCCAGGTGCACAAACTCTTATACATAAACCACAATTTACACACTTTTCAGGATAATATTTAATCTTACCTCTATATCCTTCTGGAGCTTCTTTATTCACCTTAGGATATGGTTCAGTGCTGGGTTTTTTAAAAGCAGACTTTATAGCTTCCTTTAAATAAGGGAATTTCATTTCATTGCCCTCCTTTTTTCTTTAAGTATTTCAATTGCCTTAGCAAGGCCATCAATTATAGCTTCAGGTTTAGGAGGACAACCTGCAACTGAAACATCAATAGGAACATATTTATCTAATGGTCCTTCAACTGAATAGCTACCATTAAATACATTTGTTGATCTTGGACATGAACCTATAGCTACCACAACTTTAGGATCAGGAACTTGTGCCAATGTTCTTATAAGTCTATCCTTTGACTGAGAAGTTATAGGTCCCGTAACTAAAACTATATCAGCATGTCTAGGTGTTCCCGTAAGCTTAAATCCCATTCTTTCTGCATCATATCTTGGAGTTATAACCGATACTATCTCAATATCACAACCATTACATGAACCTGTATTTAAATGAAATAACCATGGGGACTTTTCAAAACTTTTAGCAATTAGTTCTTTAAGCAAAAGTAACACCTCCTATTAAAAACCCATCCACACAAGTATTAAGCTTAATAATGCCAATGCAGTTGGATACGTCCAGAAAAATTTTAATACTTGTTCTACTTTTAATCTTGCAGTAATAGCTTTTAATGTGGAAATAGATACTATAACAACTATAGCACTTAAAATAACTTGCAACAATATATCTACTATTAGTATTCCTGTTCCTTTACCACTTAAAAATAACGTTACAAATAATGATGTCATTATAAACATTTTTATAGCATGATTTAATTTGAATATAGCAAGAGGTACTCCACTATATTCTACTAGAGGACCTTCACATATCTCAGTTTCAGCTTCTGCAATATCAAAAGGAACGCTACCAACTTTTATAGGAATGATTAAAAGTAAAGCTATTGCTGCAGGAATTAAACTCCATTTAGTTATCATAGGTCCATATTGAGCTTGGTAATTTACTATTTGTGAAAGAGAAAATGTTATAGCTCCATTATTTAAAGCCATGCCTACTTTTTTACCTATTGTTAAAAGAACAATCACTAAAGGAAGTTCATAGGAGATTATAGCTACCATTTCCCTGGAAATTCCAACTCCTGCATATGGGGAACCTGATGCAGCTCCACCTATTATTAAAGCAACAGCAGGAATTGTTAAAAGATAAATTATAACGATTATATCAGCAACCGTTGAAATTGCTGTAAATTTAAACATTGGAATAAATAATGCAACTGTAACTAAAGCTAATAACCCTATAACTGGTGCATATAAGAAAGTTTTTCTTGAGGCAGTTCTTGGAACAATTGTCTCTTTGCCTAAAAGCTTAAAGAAATCATAAAATGGCTGGATAATTGGTGGTCCTATTCTTTTTTGCATCCTAGCTACAACTTTTCTATCTATACCTGATAAAATAAGACCAACAATTGTTGAAAACAACAAACCTGGAAAAACTAATACATAAAACAAATAACTTAAAACTACCAAATCCGGTCCCTCCTTATGGAACAAGTAAGAAAATGTATACTATGAATATAGTCGTTGTAAATATAGCCCATAAAGCATAATCATTAATTATACCGCTATGAGCATCATGCATAAATCCAAAGTAGTGCCTTAAATCATATTTTAATCCCCAGAATAGGTCATTACCTTTAACATGAGAGTATTCGTTTGCTTCTCCACCAAAGAATACCTCATATTTTGAATCATCACCATCTACTGGTAATGATGCTGTATTAAATCCGCCTGCAACAGCAACTATAGTTACTGCTAATAAGAGTAATGCAAATAGAACTAACCATGCAACAGGATTCCAATAACCTGCAAGCACATAATCAACAGCTGGTATTTCAACAGGTTTTCCCAATATCTTTTCAGCATATCCATTGCCCATCATTATGTCAATATACTTTCCAACATTTAACGCAGCTGAAACTGCTGGTGAAATTAGATATTTTGTTACAAAATTAGGGAATATTCCTGTTAGAACACAAAGTATAGCCATTATCCACATAGGAATTCTCATTGAAAGTGGAACTTCTTTAACATTCTCAAACTCTTTTGGCATTTGACCAAAGAATATTGATTGTGCAACTTTTATAAATGAAGCTAAAGTCATTACACTAACTAAAAGGGCAACTATAGTTACAGGTGCTAAATTAGCTTGATAAGTTGCTTGATATACAAGCCATTTTGAAACAAATCCATTAAATGGTGGTAAACCACTAATTGAAAAAGCACCAATTAAAAATACTGCTGCCGTCTGTGGCATTTTCTTTGCCAAACCGCCAAGCTTATTTAAATCAGTTGTTCCAGTTGCATAGAATACTGCACCTGCAGTTAAAAACAATAATCCTTTAAATAAAGTATGGTTAAGTGCATGATATAAACCTGCTGTTAATCCTAAAGCTGTTGATACACCAACGGCAGTTATTACATAACCAATCTGTGATATACTGTGAAAAGCAAGTAGTCTCTTAAAATCATTTTGTGCAAGCGCCATTGTAACACCAACAAACATAGTAATTGTTCCAATTATTATTAAAAGCAATTGAATTGATTTAAAACTCATAGCATGATATAAAACATAAACCAATCTAATTATAGCATATACCCCAGCTTTATTTACCATTCCTGAAAAAGCCATTGATATAGATGATGGAGCTGACATATATGCATCTGGTGCAGCTGGGTGGAAAGGAACTACAAAAGCTTTTAATGAATATCCGGCTAAAAGCAATGCAAAGGCAAATAAAGTTGAAGGAGTTAAATTATTAAACAAAAGTGCAGAAATTTGAGCCATATTTAAAGTATGAACTTGAGAATATATAGTAATTGTTCCCGCTAAAACCAATGAGGAACCTATAGAACCTAAAACTAAATACTTTAAAGCGGCTTCTAAAGCACCTTCTTGATAATTTCTAAATGCAGTCAAACCAACAGCTGCAAAAGTCATTATCTCTATCATAACAAACATGTTAAATAAGTCACCAGTAAATACTAAACCTAAAACTGAACCAGAAAGCATTAAAAACAAAACATAATACTTATCAGTCTCAGAATCCTTTTCAGTATATCTAAATGAAAATACTATTGATAAAAATATAGTAACTACTGCTATAATCCCAAAGAACAAGCCTAAAGAGTCAACTTCAAGTCCTATACCAATAGCCCAATCATGAATAGGTCTCCAATTACCCATCCAATATTGAATAACGTTGTTTTCTATCATAACAGGCTTTATAAGCATCAAAACCAAAATTAATGATATAGATGATGCAACTAATGCAATAAACTTTCTTACAGTCTCATTTTTACTACCAAAGATAACCGTAAGGAAGGCGCCTAAAAATAGAGTAACAATCGATAAAATAGGATAATGTTGCATTAGCCATTCAACCTCCTTACCTTGTCTGCATCAAGGGTTCCATACTTTTCTTTTATCTTTATAACTAACGATAAAGCCATAGCTGTAACACAGGCACCTATAACTATTGAAGTTAGCGTAAGAGCTTGTGGAACAGGATCAACAAAGAAAGATTCTGGTCTAAGTTCACTAAATGTAAATATTGGCGCTGTTCCTCCAGGATTAAAACCTATGCTTATTATCAAAAGATTTATTCCATAATCAACAAGCCCCATACCAATTATTATTTTTAAAATATTTTTCTTAGTTAAAATAACATAAAATCCCAAAACAATTAATATTATACAAGCAATATAATTTACTAATATCAAATTTATTCACCCCTTCTAATTTTCGTTATCTGGAGCTAAAAGCCCTATCATTAAAAGAATCAAAAATCCTACTCCTGTTAAAACCTTATATCCTACAGAATCATTCATGAACATAATAGTTCCTGAACTTATAAGATCCCCTACGTTTCCAATACCTACAAAAACGTTAGTAAAGAAAACTGAACCATATAGTATACCCGCAAGTCCAAATACCGTAAATAGTATAGCACCTAAAGCTTCATTTTTCTTTATAAATTCCATGTTAAATCTTTTTGAAACCTCACTGTATCCATATCCTAAATAAATTAATATTACTGCTGATGCTACTAAAACCCCTCCTTGGAATCCTCCACCTGGACTTAAATGACCGTGTAATATGATGTAAAATCCTAAAACTAAAGCTATAGGAGTAAAAAGATCAGCCGCAGTTTTTACTATAACATCCTTAACTTTTCTATTATTTGACATTTGTGTCACTTCCCTTCTTATTGCTCTTTAAAATAACCACAGAACCTGCAATAGCTGTTAAAAGAATGAAGGACTCTCCAAGAGTGTCATATCCTCTATAGTCAAACACAACTGCTGTTACTGCATTTACTGCCCTAGTTCTTTTTAAGTTTTCTCTTATCATTATGTTAGCTACTCCATCTGGTTTTTCTAAATCATAGTTTTGTTCTGGCTTTAAAACCTCAGAAAGCTTAGTTCCGCTGTAAGTTCTATCTAAAGTAGATGAATAATACATCGCATATGAGCCCATTAGCAAAAACACCACAAGTGAAAATGCAATTGCAAATCTTTTCATTCTTCTTTGCCCTCCTTTACCTTTTTGAGGGTTATTATAAATATAACCGGTGATAAAACAGCTCCAACTGCTGCTTCTGCTATTGCAACATCTGGCGCATGTAAAAGCATAAACTCAAGAGCTACAAAAGATCCAGTAATTGATAAAGCTATTATTGAAGATAAAAGATTATCAAATTTTACCGTTAAAAAAGCTGAAATTAATATACCTATTATTACCAAAGTATTTAAAATTACTATACTATTCATCAGGATTATCCCTCCTATATTCATCAACCACTAAATTATCTGGCCTTATTCCATACTTATATGCTCCCCTTAAAATTGCATGTCCTGAAATAGCACTTGTAATAACCACAAAAACTCCAATTAAAATTACCTTTATTCCAAAAGCAATATTATTATTCATAAAAGCATAAATCGCTACTCCTAAAACTGTCCAAAGAACTCCTAAAGTTGCAATATTTGTACTTGACTGCATTCTAGTAAATGAATCTGGCATTCTAATAAGCCCTACAACTCCAGCAAAAGCAAAAAAACAGCCAAGAAGTAAAAATAAGTCAATAATTATTCTTGCAATCATAACCTTCCCTCCAAATATCTTGCTATAAGAACAGTTCCTAAGAAACCTAAAATCGCTAAAACCAGTGCAATATCAAGATAAATACTTCTATTGCTAAAAATAGAGAATACAATCAATGCAACAACAGTTAAAATATCTATACTATCAGCAGCAACAGCTCTATCAACAACACTAGGTCCTTTTAAAACTCTGTAAAGCAACATTAGAGCTAATAAAGCATAAAATATTCCAACATATACAAACTCTATCACTTCCAGATCCTCCTTATCCAATTTTCTAGTTTTCCTTTAATTATATTGCCAGCTTCTTTAGGATCTTTGCTTGCAACGTCAATCCAGTGAATATAATAGAAATGTTGTCCATCTTCTTCTACTATTTCCATTGTTATAGTTCCAGGTGTTAATGTAATTGAATTTGCAAGCATAGCTAGTCCATATTCAGATTGTAAGTCAACTGGAACTTTAACAATTCCAGGATTAATTGGAAGGTTGGGACTTAAAGCTCTTTTTGCAACATCAACATTTGCCTTCCAAAGTTCTACAGGAAATACAAATAACACATAAGTAATAAAATTAAGCAACACATTTGGTTTTAGCAGATGAAAAGCATCTTCATGAATTAAATACTTTTCTGCAAATAAAGCTACTAGTAAAGATACTATGGCTCCTGCAATAAGCTCTTGCGCCGTAAATGTAAGCGTAAACAATATCCAAAACAAATAGCACAATATAAATGTTGCAATTATTGATGATGTTTTTTTCATCCTTTTCCCCCCTTACCTTGTTAGTTTATTTTTAATTTTTTCTTTTATTGAATTGAAAAATTCTTTATTGTCATATTCCTTTCTTGATGAAAATCTGTAAACCTCAAGCTCTGGATTTAATCCTTTAGCATATTTTATAACTTTTTCTTCATCAAATTCAAAGTAATCCCTCATATCAAACTTATTTAAAAGAAGTACGTTTGCAACTGAAAACATAAGTGGATATTTCTGAACCTTATCATCACCTTCAGGAATGCTTAAAATAGCTACTTTTAAATCTTCTCCTAAATTAAATTCCGCAGGACAAACTAGATTACCTATATTCTCAATTAATAACACATCTATGTCATTTAAATTGAAATAATTTAATATATTTTTAATAGACATAGCTTCAATATGACAAGCTCCATCTGTATTTAACTGAACTACAGGAATACCCATCTGACTTATTTTCTCAGCATCTATTTGTCCAGTTATATCTCCTTCAATAACAGCAACCTTATAATCTTTAGAAAGCTCCTTTATCAATTCAACAATTACACTAGTTTTTCCAGCACCTGGAGATCCCATAATATTTATCATAAAAACTTTCTTCTCATCTAATTCCTTTTTTATTTCATTGCTACAATCTTCATTCCATCCCATTATTTGTTTTACAACTTTTATTTCCATTACTCCACCTCCAAAGATTCAACAAAAAATTCTTTGCCACTTATCATTTTGTATTTATATGCACCACATTTAGGACAACAAATTTGACTTCTTTGAATCTCACTCTCGCTTTGACACTCAAAGCAGTATATTCTAATAGGAACTCTATCTATAATAAGCTTTGCTCCTTCAACAATAGTTCCTTTAGAAACTATATCAAAATACTCTTGAATTAAAGAAGGAACAACCCCCGAAAAATCCCCGCATTTTATTTTTATATTTAAAACCTTCTTAGCTTTATTTTTTTCTGCTACCTCAGATGCTATTTTAATTATTCCCTCAGTTATAGCTAACTCATGCATATTATCACTACCTATCTAAGCATGAGAAACATGGGTCTATACTTGCTATAATAAGTCCTGCATCTGCAACAGAATTATTTCTTAGCATATAAGGAACTGTTGGAGCTGTTTTAAATGTTGGGACATGAATACTTAATCTATAATTTGTCTGTCCCCCATCAGTTACAACATAGTAAATTACCTGTCCTCTTGGAGCCTCTACCCTTTGAGTAAATTCTCCTGCTGGAACCTTTGGAATTTTCATTCCTAAATTCACAGGACCTTCTGGAAGATTCTCTAAAGCTTGTTTTATAATCTTTATACTTTCATCTACTTCTAATGCCCTTATAACAACTCTTGCAAAAACATCTCCATCTTCAACTACAGGAACGTCAAACTCAAAATCTTCATAAGAAGAATATGGAGCATCTTTTCTAACGTCGACTTTTACTCCTGACGCCCTTGCATGAGGCCCTATTGTTCCCATTTGAATTGCTACATCCTTTGGTAAAACTCCAACACCTTTTGTTCTCATAGAAAGAGTTTTATCGTTTAAAAGTATTTCCTTTATTTTTTCGTGTTCAGCTTTAAATTCATCTAAAACTTGTAATATATCTCTTCTTAAATCATCACTAATATCTCTTCTTGAACCACCTATAATAATCATTCCATAATTAACTCTATTACCTGATATTGCTTCAAGAATATCCATTATTTTTTCTCTTACATTCCAAATATGCATAAATAAACTATCATATCCTACCAAGTGTGCAGCTATTCCAAGCCATAGATAATGTGAATGAAGTCTTTCAAGTTCAGCCATTATAACTCTTATGTATTGACCTCTTTTAGGAACTTCTATATTAGCAATATTCTCTATAGCTTGTGCATAAGCAAATGGATGAGAGTGGGAACAAATTCCACAAACCCTTTCTACTAAAACTAATGTTTGAATAAAATTCTTTTCTTGAGCCAATTTTTCTATACCTCTATGATTGTAACCAATAAAAACTTCTGCATCTTTTATTATTTCACCTTCTGTATAAAGCTTAGCATGAATTGGCTCTTCTAATGATGGATGATATGGTCCTATTGGAACTACATAACTCATCTAATCACTCCTTTTCCCCTTGAGTTTTTTTAACTAATTCACTTAATGGAGTAACTAATATTTGTCCCTTTCCTTCAAACATTGTATCTGGTAAGAACAATCTACCTCTCATCTTTAGTCCTTCAAAAGTTACTCCAATAAGTTCATGAAGTTCTTCTTCTGGCCATGATGCTGCAACATCATAAATGTGAGATATCGTAGGAAGAACATCTTCTCCCTTAACTGTGTAAGCTTCTACAGTATCTCCAACTTCATACTGATAACTTATTACCTTTTTTCCTTCCTTATCAACATAGCCATGAATCATTAAAAGCCTTATTCCTTCACTTTTCATTTTTTCTGCAATTGGAACAATTTCTTCTTTTTTAATTTCAATACTTTTAAACTTTTGCATTGCAACACCTCCATTAACATATCCTTGGGAGCTGGGCCCCTGTTAATTTATTTAATATTCTTGATCCACCAATACCAGTTTTTAAAACAACAACTCCTTTATAAGAAGATGTAACATTTCCTATGATGGCTGCTTCCTTTCCTTCTGGTAAATTTTTAATATCTGATAATAAAGCTTGTGCTATATCTTTTGCGACTATAAGAACAATCTTACCTTCATTTGCACTATATAAAGGATCAATTCCTAAAACTTCACAGGCAGCTAATACTTCCTTTCTTATAGGTATTTTATCCTCAAACAATTCAATTGAAAACGATGTCCCTTCTACAAATTCATTTAAAGTAGTAGCAAGCCCCCCTCTTGTAGGATCCCTCATTATTTTTACTTTATCACCATACTTAAAAATAATATTTGCTAAATTAATTAAAGGCATGCAATCAGACTTTATACTAGAGTCCACAAAAAAATTATTCCTTGCTGACATAACAGCTATTCCATGATCCCCAACAGAACCAGTTACAATGACAACATCCCCATCTTCTATTTTATCTTTTCCATAAGATTCAACTTCTATAAAACCTATACCAGAAGTATTTATATATATTCCATCTCCTTTTCCTTTTTCAACAACTTTAGTATCTCCAGTTACAATTTTTACATTACAAACATCTGCCATTTCTTTTATAGAATTTACAATAACCTTTAAATCTTCTATTTTAAAGCCTTCTTCTAAAATAAAACTTAAACTTAGATATTTAGGTATTGCACCACACATTAATATATCATTTACTGTTCCACAAACTGCTAACTTACCTATATCCCCACCTGGGAAAAAATAAGGAGAAATTACAAAACTATCTGTAGAAAAAGCAATTTTTTTATAACCGTTTAAAATAGCTCCATCCATTAAACTATTTAATGTGTCATTGCTAAAAGCTGGAACTATAACTTCCTCTATTAACTGTGAAGTCTTTTTACCACCGCTACCAAAATCTAATGTAATTATATCCTCCATACACCCACCTCATATTCGTAAATACTTATAATAAGCTGCACATGCCCCTTCACTAGATACCATACAGGGTCCTACAGGATTTTCTGGTGAACAAACTTTTGCAAACAATGGACATTCATTAGGCTGTAACATACCCTTTATAACTTCTCCACATTTACACACAGTAGTTTTTTCTTGATAGTCAAGTTTTATATTAAATTTCTTAACAGCATCATATTCTGAATAATAACCTCTAATTCCCATTCCACTTTTAGGTATAAGCCCTATTCCCCTCCAAATATCATCAACAGGCTCAAATACTTCATTCATTACATCTTGAGCAATTTTATTTCCTTCATAAGTTACTACTCTTAAGTATTCATTTTCTATTATAGCAAAATTCTTTTCAAACTGCATTATTATCTTATAAATAGCCACAATTATATCTTCAGGCTCAAAACCTGTAATAACAGAAGGTTTTTTGTATTCTTTTGCCAAAAATTCAAATCCTTTTATTCCTAATATAGCAGAAACATGCCCGGGACAAATAAAAGCATCTACATCAAAATCATCAGAATTTAACAAAGCTCTAAGGGCTGGCTCAACAAACTTGTGTAATGAAAATACAGAAAAGTTTTTTATATTTTTAGCCTTTGCTTCTTTTATAGCAATAGCCGTGCCTGGCGCAGTTGTTTCAAATCCTATTCCTAAAAATACTACCTCATAATCAGGATTTTTTTCTGCAATAGTTAAAGCATCCATAGCTGAATAAACAATTTCAACTTTTGCCCCCATAGACTTTAATGTAGATAAACTCATTCTATCTACGCTTCCTGGAACTTTAAGCATATCTCCAAAAGTAGTAATTATAATATCTTTATTTTGAACTAAGGATAATATTTCATCTATTCTAGTTATAGCTGTTACACATACCGGACATCCAGGTCCAGATATAAGCTTTACATTATTTGGAAGTATGGACCTTATACCACTTTTTGCAATAGACATGGTATGTGTACCACAAATCTCCATTATTTTGATATTTTTTTTACTATAATTCTTTATAAACTCAACTATATCTGAAATAGATTTATAATCGTTGAACTTTAGCTGCATTTGCTACCTCCTTAATAAGCTCTATATTTTCTTTTGCTAACTTTTCGTCTAACTTATTTATAGCAAATCCTGCATGCACATAAACATAATCACCTACTTTTAAGTCTTTAATAAGATCTATTCTAACCTTCATTTTTACCCCGTCAAGTTCAGCTAAAGCCTCATTGCCATCTATCTCTACTATCCTCAGCGGAACCGCTAAACACATAAAAATCCTCCTCCATTCTCAACAACAGCTAGTTGGCCTAAAGATATCCCCTCATCATTAGTAGAAACCCTTTTGTGAGTATACACATCATATCCTTGCTTTTTAAGTTCTTTTAATATCCTTTTTAAAAGATACATATTTTGAAATACTCCTCCAGAAATAACTACACGATCTATTCCGTAAATTTCCCTTAAATTGTCTAATATATCTAAAGCCGCCTTTACTAATGTATTCATAAAACCTGCTGCAATGTATGAAACGTCTTTAAAATTTAAATCTTCTACAATATCTTTAATCATAGGTCTCCAATCTAAAACTATAATATCACCATTTATAATGTCATATTTATAAACATTATCACATTCTTTAGCTATAGATTCTAAAAGCATTGCTGCTTGTCCTTCATAGGTTACTCTATCTTTAATTCCAAGTATGCTAGATACACCATCAAATAATCTTCCTATACTAGTTGAATGTGCTACGTTTATATTTTTATCAAGCATTAAATTTATAAAATCAACATCATTAGTTTTTATAAATTTTTCAGGAATAATTCCAAAAGTGTCTTTTAAAATAGAATACTTTATTCTATAAACTTCTTTGATAGCTTTATCCATGCCAGGTAGCTTAACATCTTTAATTGTAGCAACTCTTTTAAACTCTTTATAATCACCAATAAGAAATTCTCCACCCCATATATTACCATCAAGCCCAAATCCAGTTCCATCCCAGACAATACCTATTACAGGCCCTTTTATATTATTATCTGCCATGCAAGATGCCATGTGGGCATGATGATGTTGAACCTTGTAAAGCGGAATACCAAACTTTTTACTAATTTCGATAGCATAATGAGTCGACATATAATCTGGATGCATATCACAAGCTATTTTTTCAGGTTTTATATCAAATAATTTTTTAAAATGATCTACTTGCTCTTTAAAATGTTCATATGTCTCAAGATTTCTTAACTCTCCTATGTGTTGGCTTAAAAAAACAAAACCATTTTTACTAAGCGCAAAAGAACCTTTTTGTTCTGCTCCACAAGCTAAAATACTAGTTTCTACATTAACCCTTAAAGGAAAAGGAACATATCCCCTTGACCTTCTTATGAAATATTCTCTTCCTTCAAAAACTTTAACTATTGAATCATCACATCGCACATATATATCCCTATCATGCATTAAAAAACCATCAACTATGTTCCTTAAGGAATTTAAAGCCTCATCGTTATTATATGATATAGGAACATCGTGAGGATTTCCACTTGTCATAACTAAAACATCAAAGTTCTGCATAATAATATAATGAAGTGGAGTATATGGAAGCATTACACCTAATGAATCATTTTCTGAAATATAGTCGAGAAAGTTATTCTTTTTTTTAAGAAGAACAATAGGCCTTTTGTAGCTATTTAAAATTTTTATTTCATCTTCATCTGCATAACAGTAACATTTAACTACATCAACATCCTTCATCATCAAAGCAAAAGGTTTTTCATCTCTACCTTTTCTTTCTCTTAAATTCTTAACAGCATTTTTGTTTTTAGCATCACACGCTATATGAAAACCACCAAGTCCTTTAATGGCAACAATTTTTCCATCTTTTATATACTCAATGGCCTTATCAATAGCATTTTTAAAGATATTTCCTTTTTCATCTACAAACCAAAGAGTTGGCCCACACTCAGGACAACAATTAGGCTGAGCATGATATCTCCTATCTTTTATGTCTTTATATTCCTTCAAGCAATCTTTACACATTTTAAATTGATTCATAGTAGTTTTTTCCCTATCATATGGAACATCTTTAATAATCGTAAACCTAGGCCCACAGTTAGTACAATTTATAAAAGGATATTGATATCTTTTATCATTTTCATCAAACAATTCTCTAAGACAATCCTCACATATCCCCACATCAGGAGATATAAAAGTAAATTTATTATCATATTCCTCACTTTTTATAATATTAAATTCTTTGTAATATTTCAAATCTTGAAAAAATTTTGTTTCAAGGTTTTCTATATATGCAAGTTTTGGCGGATTATTTTTAATATCGTGTACAAAAGCCTTTAAATTTTCTTCATCACCTTCAACTTCCATTTCTACACCAAAAGAAGTATTTTTAATCCATCCATTTAAACAATATTTTTCAACCAACTTATTTACAAATGGTCTAAATCCTACCCCTTGAACAATACCATTTACTTTAATAAATGCTCTTTGCATATGATTATCACCTGTGTAAAACAGTCTTTACTTGTTTTATATAACAGTTCCTACAATTAAGCTAAAAAACTATCATTAATTAGTATAACACAAATTTATTAAATTTTAAATACACAAAAATAAACTTAAAATATTCTCAAATTATATAAATCTTAGAATGACCAACTATTTCTTAAAGTTTGAATATAAAATAAGCTGAACATCTTATTATTAAATTAAACTTTCTCTATTATAATTTCTCTTTTATAGATAACCCCATACCTATCATTTATAATACATCGTCATTTTTATTATACATCCCACATAGTCCATATAAAACTTATACCCTTTTTAGGAGGTTTTTATTTTATTTTATTTAACTTTGTGAAATAACTTTTTTTATATAACAAATTAAACTAAATAACATACACATCTCCTCCTTTTTATTAATTAAATTTACATCCCACATAGTCCATATAAAACATCTGCTCTCCCTCAATCCTCAATTGTCCATTCGTCCCAATTTACATCCCACATAGTCCATATAAAACTTAAATTAAATGGAGGCGGTTTAATATGTTTTATTACATTTACATCCCACATAGTCCATATAAAACCTTGGACAAATGAGAATGGCAGGGCGAGTAAATGCACATTTACATCCCACATAGTCCATATAAAACCCCGTCAGTTTTTAGGTACAACATATATGATATTGAATTTACATCCCACATAGTCCATATAAAACTGTTTGCTGATTATATACCACTTAAAGATTTAAAAATATTTACATCCCACATAGTCCATATAAAACTCCTGCAGCAACCTTTGCAACTGTGAAAAGATCATTTTGATTTACATCCCACATAGTCCATATAAAACCTTAAAAAAGACAATGAAAATTTACGCTTTGTCAACGATTTACATCCCACATAGTCCATATAAAACTTAAAAATGCCTTTTAATATTTTAACATAGCTTGAGAATTTACATCCCACATAGTCCATATAAAACACTGGAACAAATGTTAGTAACAATGGTTCAACAATATTTACATCCCACATAGTCCATATAAAACTCTTCAAGTTCATGTCCATAATCCCAAGAATAGATTATTTACATCCCACATAGTCCATATAAAACTGATGAGCCAAAAAGAGTTTGCGGAGCTGCTTAAAGATTTACATCCCACATAGTCCATATAAAACCCTATTTAAGCATATTAAATCAATCTTTAATTATTCTAGCTTAAATTAATACTATTCAAATTTATGATTGTTATTTTTTGCAGCAAAGGGGGGATTGTGAAAATAGAATTTAAAAACGAATAGTCTTTAAATTAGTTTATTCAAGGCTTAAAATGACTTTCTTTCAAAATTAGGTTCGCTGCAGTTATATAAATATATCCTCATAGCTTTTTACAATCCCCATTATATCCTTTTTAACCTGTGCTGGAAAGTTAATTCTATATACATAAATAGAATCCTCTTCTTTTTTTATAATTTTGCTTACTTCAAACAAACACTTTTGCAACTTCCCTTCGCTTATTTCTCCCTCAAAAACTGAATTTTGAGTCCACATAAGATATTGTTTTAATTTTTTCCTAACTTTATTTACTCTTTTTTCTCCTACGTCATAGGTAATAATTACAAACATATTACCACCATGCCTTTAATGGTTTATATATTTCATCCCCTAAAAGATGTTTTATGAGTTTATAACATTCCAGCAATATAAACCCCTTATAAGATACACTTCTATTTAGTTTTCTATGTTTAATCGTTGTATGAAGTTTTTCCTCATATTCCTTTATAAACTTTTTCTTACCATTATCGTTTAAGAAGTAAAAATCATCCTCATAATCAAAATCATCCTTTGTAATTATTCTATTATTAACAAGCCTAAAAATCACTGGATCAACTATTAGAGGTTTAAAAATTTCTGCTATATCAAGACTTAATGAAAACCTTTTTGTTGAGGGTTCATGAAGATAGCTTATAGTAGGATCAAGTTGAGTTTTATAAATCTCACCTAAAACTGTAGTATACATTTGCATATTTCCAAAGGAAATCAAAGCATTAACTGGATCCTTAGGAGGTCTTTTTTCCCTAGATTCAAAACCAAAATCATTTTTTAAAATCTTGTTAAAGGCTGAATAATAGATTTTTCTTATCCTACCTTCACACCCCATAAGCTCATCTATATCCTTGACTTTTTTTATATTTTCTCTTTCCAAATTAATCCTTTCTATTTCCTCGTCTGTGTTTTGATATTCCTTTAAGTTTCTAACAATATGATACGCAGCACTTTCAACAAAACATTTTGCCAAATATAATCTTTTTTCAAAATTTGAATAATTATCTGCCTGCTTTACAAGTAAGAACCCCGAAACATTTTTCTTTTTAGGATAAAAGCTGCCAACATAATAACCATAATAATTATAAAAATTTATTATAGCTCCATGAGTTGCAATAAAACTCAAAAACTTGTTGTTTAAATCCACCTCTCCAAATACATGTATCTTTTCTACTGTCTCAATTGGAATAAGCTTTAAATTTCCTTCAGTATCTTCAAAATACACTGTGTTTTCTTTTCTTCTAAGTCTTCCATTTGAAAATATATAATAATCCTTATTCATATTAATCGACCTCACCAGAATAACAAAGTTCATAATAGGAACATTTTTTACAATAAGGCAATTTCTCCAATTTGGGGGGCCTTTCTAATTCTAAAATATCTTTAATATCCTTTAAAGCCCTTTTTATTTCCCTTTCAGCTTCTACATCTAATTTTATAAATTCCCTTCTTTTTTCCTTTACATAATTAATAACTCCAACCTTTTCTATTCCCATATTTTTTAAATAATAAAGATAATATAAAAGCTGCATTCTATCAGCCAAAGGCATCTTACTTGTTATTTTAACTTCCCTTACATATTCATCCTCTACAATGTCTATTTTCAAAATATCATCTACCATAATTTCCCTTGTTTCAATCCTAGGATAGGAGCTTTCGTGTAGTAATTTCCCTTGCAGCACTCTGTCGCTTTTATCTTCCATAGTTATTCCTTTTGAAAAAAGCCAAAGCTTTCTTTTACATACGTAATAATAATTAACCTTTATTCCTTGAACTTTAAAATCCTCTAAATTAAATTCCATAGTATCACCTTTAAATAAAATTAGTTACTTCTTCCCCAACATGAAGTCCAATTTTACTATCATATTTATAATTCACAATAAAGATTCCATTAATTTTGCTGTCAAGCAAATTATTTTTTACCCTATAGTACGGAACATCCATAGTTAGCTGTTTTATATCAATAAGTTTATCTCTTTTCCTTTTATAATCTTTTTCGTTTAAGTATTCTTCAATTAAAATTATATTCTTTTCATAAATTTCCTTAGGAATTACCTTAACATTAGTAAAATCCCTCAGTTCTTTATGAGCATCCCTTTTATCAAGATCATAATCATAAACAGAATCCAAAAATTCCAATGCTTTATCAAATTCTTCTAAATAGTGCGTTCCTTTTAAAGATTCCCGTGAATAGATTTTATCTACAATTTCGCCCTTCTCTTTTTCAGTTATAAACTTTCCATCGTATTTTAATAATTCGTCCCTGCTCTTTTTAAAAATCTCTTCATCGTAGATAGTTCCAATACCGCTAACTTCATTACAATAAATATAAATGTTAGGTTCTTCATCGTTATATTCTCTTTTTCTAAAACATCTCCCCATTCTTTGAAAAAGGCTATCTACTGTAGAAAGTTCAGTAAAAAGAATATCAAAATCTATATCAAGGGATGCTTCTACTATTTGAGTAGTTATCCATATTCCATTTTTATTAAAATTTTTAATTTTATCTTCTTTATCAAATCTATCCTTTTGAATAAAAAGAGAATGTAATAAATTAACTTCAATATCATTTTCCTTTATCAATTCTTTTTTCACTACTTCTTCATAAAGTTCCATTGCTTTTTTTACAGTATTTACTATAATTAAAACCTTTTTATCTCGAGCCTTATCAATAATGTAATTTAAATTATCATTAATTTTTTCTTGCTTTATACAAATTTTATGTCTATTGATATCACTATAAAATTCATTAAATTGGAATGTGATTCCCTTATTTTCAAGATATTCTTTAAAAATATTAGGAAGTGTTGCTGTCATTATCATAAATTTTCCACCCATTTTATGTATCATCTCAATCCCTTTTAAAATCGCTGCTGCTATTTTAGGCGAATACGCCTGTATTTCATCTATTACTACCTTAGAATAAGCTAATGTTGCTAATATCTTTTCATATCCTTTAAACTTAAATGGAAATGTAAAAAGCTGATCTATAGTCGATAAACTTATCGGGTAAGAAAGTTGCTTTGAAATCTCATATTTTTCAAAGGAATCCTTATATCCTTCCTTGGAAAGAAAATCATAGCTTGTAGAGTGTAAAAGCCCTACATCTTTATATTGCATATCCTCTAATATTCTTTTATATATTGCATTTATTGAAACTCTTAAAGGAAGGGTAAAAAAAGCCTTATCATTATTTATCCAAAGTAAAGCCGATTCAGTTTTCCCTATGCCTGTTGAAGCAATCATAATTATGTTATTATCCTTATTTTCAAGGCAAAATTTTTGTGGTTCCCTTAAATTAGAACTTAATTTTTTTGTTATATAATTTACAACAGTTTCTGATATATTTTTTTCTGGCTTAATCTCAACATCCACATGAGCTGAGGCACTATGATCTATTCTGTGCAAAAGCCCCTTTAGCATAATATATTTTTTATAGCCTCTATCCCCTTCCTTTATCCTTACCTGCTGCTTTATGTGATTTATATATTTTTTACTTACCTTTTCAAGAGAAATCCCCATTTCTTCGTTTAGCTTTTCAATAGCAAAACTTAAATCCTTATCTAACACCTCTTGAATATTTCTTAAATCCTCTACATCACTATCTCTTTCATGATGAAAAGCTATTGCTTGAACTAAAATTACATAATTATCTTCGCCAAACTTTGTTTTTATATATTTACTATTTAAAAAGGCAGGAGATAAGTATCCATGTGGAATGTCGTTTTTAAATTTTGTATTTAAAAGCTCCATTTTTAATACCTTTCGAATTTCATTTTGAAAGGGTGAATAAACTTTACCAAAATCATGATAAAAACATGCAATTTCAAGCATATCCCAAAACTTCTCTTCTTCAACAATATTACTAATATCATTTTCATATAATTCTTTAAGTTTTTTATAATTTTCCATTACTAAATCTGTATGTTCCTTTAGGCTTTCAACAGGATTAGACTTTGCAAAAATCATACTATCTCCCCGACCTTCTTATTAAAGAAAATAATATCTCCTTCATTATCTAAATAAATTTTTCCGTTTGTTATAACATTGGCATCCTTTTCAACGTAAACTACCTTAACTTTTTCCCATTCCCTTATTTCATTTTTTATGTTATATTTAAAATTTAAATTATAATTTATTCCTGTAAGAGCTTCATAATTATAAAATTTTGGGATATATGCAGAGTATTTTAAAACATAAATATCATCTTCTTCGTCTAAATCAACTTCTCTAAACTCAACCATCTTTATATCGTCTATCCTTACTAAATCTTCCCTTCTGCCTAAACTAAAAAATTCCTTAGAATTTTTCATATTTTCAATTATTTTATTCAATATTGCTTCTTTAGCATATACATGAATTAAAAGTTCAACATTATGAAGATAATGAACATTTAAAGGTCCTTTAGTTATTTCGTTTTGTTTGTAAAAATAAAATGTTTGTAAATTTATAAATTTATCTTCATAATCTCCCTGAACAGATATTGCCATATCCACAAAATCCTCAGCCTCAAGAACATAATGTAAAAAACCTTTAACAGTAGAATAAGGAGGCAGAGGATAAGTCTCTGCCACCTTTAATGCAAAGGGTTTTTTATAGCATGCAGTTTCTTGAAAAAGCTTAAGCTTTAGAGCCTTCATCTAATCACACCCCATAATATGTTTTGATTTCCTTTTTCATATTTTCAAAAAACTGATTTACACTCAAAGTTCTATCCTTAAATAGGTCCTTTATCTCATCCTCATTTGCAAATATTCCACTGACAATTCCAACAAATGTTTTTTCCTCAACCTTACAATCCAAAACTGAAACTTCCATAGCTGATTTTATAGGTTCAAGATCAATTGCAAAAGAATCCTTTACACCCAAAAGCTTAATCCTTCCTAAAAATAGTGGGTTTGGGAAATCATAAACTCCACCAATTACAAATAGAGGTGATAAGTTTTCTAATCTTCCTCTTATTTCCCTATTGAGTATTTTTACTATATCTAAAAACTGAGATATTCTATTATACCTTGTTTCATTATCCAATCTTATTTCTCCATCTACCCCTACTTTATCTAAATCCATAGTAATTGTATAGGTATAATAACTTAAATGCTGTTCAATATTTGCAAGATTGGCATTTTCGTTAATCCTATCAGCAAGACCTTTATTGCTTAAAAACTCAATATCATTCTTATATGGCTCTAAAGAAGTTGCAAAACTTATTCTAACAGCTGCTGACCTATTTTTCCCACCCTCACCTTCTTTAGTTTTCATATATCCAAATAAGTCCATTTCTTCAGAATCTTTAATACTCAATTCATCTTTAAACTGCACAGTCCCTTTACTTTTATCAACAACCTGCAAATTCCAGCCGAACAATGCACCACCAAGCCTTGCTATATCATATCTTAAGCATTGTCTTGATGCTACTGTAAATTGTTGTCCACTTCCTCTTGTTAATTTTTTAAGTTCTGAAATATTGCTTGTCCCTTCACCATAGTTTAAGCTTTGAGCTTGAAAAATTATGCTCATTGTTGCAGTTTTACTCATGAACTTCAACCTCCTTAGTTTCAGTTATTAGCCCAGCAATAAAGCTTTGAGCTAATGTCTCAAAATCTATATTATCTTCATAAAATGCTTCTAAAAAAATCCTTGGCATTTCCATTTCTGAATTTACATAAAGCCTTAAAACCGTGTCCATAAAATCCTTTTTGTTCCCCACCTTTGCAGTATTTAAAAGTCTGTAGGCAAGAGAACTTATTTTGTTTTCTGATTTGTTTTTCTTAAGATATTCCCTCATCTCCTTACCTGTAAAAAAAGCTCTATATACTTTATCTTTCACTTTATTTTCATCTCCTTTCATTTTTATACAATTTAACAAAGCTTTTGAAAGAGTTGAATAATATATATCCGCCCCATTTGCATTGTTTTTTATGTATTCCTTCAATCTTATAAAAATAACTCTATTTAAATCTTCATTTTGTAGTATTTTATCAATCAACTCAACTTTTAATTTTCTATTTTTTATCCTACCTATTGTTCCTCTTGAATAAGTTTTAAAATATTTGGCCATAGATTTGCTAATATGCATATATTTAAGATTTGATTTTTTGCTTTGATATTGACCATTGAACTCAACAAACAAAATATTTTGTAAAGTCCATATCGATTCTTCCCTTGCTTGTTCTAATATGTCAACAATAAATTCTTTATAAGGATTATCAGAACTTATCTTCTTCTTTAGAGATTCATTCTTTTTAAATAAGTCTTCTAAATTTGTATCTAAATTAACAAAAGTATAGAAATTTCTTTTCCACCATTCTTCCTTTTCCATATAAAACTTATCAAATTTTACTACTCCTGCAGGTGCACATAAAATAACTAACTTACATAGATTGCAAATAGGATATTTAGTTATAAAATTCCAGAAAAAATTAAAAGCATTTTCGTTGCTAACACCCAAAATCAAAAATCTTGATTCATTAAAATCTTCTTTAAATGAGGGATAAATATTGCAAATTGAACAATAACTATTTGCACACAAACTTTCATTAAATTTATTTACATCCTTCTTAGATTTTTTTAAGTAATTTTTATAAGCCTTTATGTTTTCCTCTTTGCCTTGTTCGTTTTCTAAAAAACTGCTTAAATTGTTAAAATCATTATTTTGAAGATATTCTTTAACTTTAATATCAACAATTAAAGGCTTTATAAAATCCTTAAACATAATTTGCTTGTGTTCATCTAGGCTTTTATTAGATAAGCCTTTTTGAAGAAAACTCATTTGTCCAAAAAAATTATCATACATCATGCTTCTTATATTATCTAAAGCATATTTTTCTACGATATCATTCTTATTTAATAAACTTTCTATTTTATTAATTAAAATTGCCAGAGTATTTAAATCATGGTTTTTCTTGACTTTTTTAATTATATCTAATAACTCCTTGACTTCACTTTCAAAACCTTTCTTTGTCGCTTTATCAGCTAGTTTAGTTTCTGATAAAAACTTTTCTATTTCCTTTATTATATCTCCATCTGATCTTAACTTTAATTGGTTAAACCTATCTTTAATTTTTATATACTCCTTTTCTGTATATTCGTCATAAAAATAATCAAAGTAATAATTATGAAAATTGTTAATAGTTTTATCGTCAATCTCTAAAAAATCTTCTCCTAAAACAAAACTTATATCCTCTCCCTTTCTCTTTGCATGCTCTAATATCCTTATCATTCCAACAATGCACATATTGTAAAACCAATCATTTAAGTAAACTCTAACCTGCACCTATACCACCTCTAACATTCCAAAACCTTGGTTTCGCCTAAAGGATAATCCTAACTGATAAATTAAATTTAAATCTTCCACATCTCCTTTTAATTTAAAAGTTCCAGAGTATGCATTAACTTTATAATAACTATCTTTATTTTGATTTAAAAAATCCTTATTCAATTTTACAATCCTTTTTTTCATATCAATTGGTTCAAAATTAATTTCTTTTTTAATACCATAACCTCTAAAATTTTTAACTATTAAATCAGCTATATAACTTAACTCTTGATTAAATTTTTCATCATCTATATCAAGGTAATTATTATTTTTATCTTTTATACATATCGGAGATAAAGTTTTGAATATTACCTCATCATTATCTATAACTTTTTCTTTAATAAAAACTACTCTCTTTCTTTTTAGAGTATATTCTTTATAATTAAAAAATTTTGTTTTTAATAAACCATTATAAAAATTAACAAAAAACTCTAAGTCTGGAGAAGTAAGATTAAAAATTACATCTCCCCCAATATTAAAAACATTTCCATCTAATTTAAAATTATTAAAACCTATAGCAAAAGAATAATTTTTACTTTTTTTGTTCTGCTTATTTTGATAATAAAATAATTTATTAAAATAATCTTCATCCGACTTTTTTAAACATTCCTTTATAAAACTTACAAACATCATATTGTAGTCAACAGGTATGAAATTACTTTCAAAAAAGCACTTTATTCTCAAAATTTCACCTCCTATTTACTTAATTCTATAAATTTTGTAAAGATCCTTCTTCGTATAAAAAATATGGAGATAAATTTATAAAACTACATTTATAATACCTACACAAATCCCCTCGACGTTAATTCAATTTATTGCTATAATATATAATTGTTAAACTTAGATTCAAATTGTAATTTTTATACAATAAAATTTAACATAGAAGGAGAATGCTTATGGGATTTAAAGAAAAGCTTACTCAAAAACTTCAAGATGCATATTGGGAAAAATATAAAGACCGTATAACTCAAATTCATGGCCATGTATTAAGCGTAAAAATAACAGAAAAAGTTATTTTAGGATTTATCCATTTATTAACTGCTGATATAGTTGTTAAACCTGAAAGAAGTAAAGTAGTAGTTAAATGTCAATACAAAAGAAGAAGATTCTTTAAAAAGCCTGACTTTATCCAAATCAATCAAGGACATCTTTTATTAATCCAAGGATTAAAACCTAAAAAAAATAAAAAGAAAAATTCAGATGTAATTGAAATTTTAAATATCATCAATTTAACAACCAAAAAAGAATTAATTCCTGTTGGAATAGACATTAAAAAACTTCAGCAAAAACAAATAATAAGGAAGTAAAGCAAAACTTTACTTCCTTATTTTTTATACCAATATAAATTTGAAATTAAAGAAATGGTTCCTGAAAATAATAAAACTATAAACCACTGAACTATATTTAAAGGATGAGTATAAAATATCCTTTGCATAAATGGATTGTAAAATATAAAAATTAACATAAATAATGAAGATAAAACAGCACAAATCAAGTATTTATTAGAAAAAACCCCAAGCTTAAATATAGACTGCCTTTCAGATCTACATTCAAATACATGGAATAATTGAGACATAATTAAAGTTCCTAAAGCTATCGTTCTTGATACTATTATATCTCCAAAATAATTTAAACTTATTGCATAAGCAGTAACCGTGCAAACTCCAATTAAAATGCCCCTCAAAATAATTTTATGAACAAGTCCATCTGAAAAAATACTTTCATCTTTCCTTCTAGGTCCTCTTTGCATAATATCCTTTTCACCTTTTTCCATGCTAAGAGCCATAGCAGGTAGACCATCAGTTGCTAAATTTACAAATAAAATTTGAATAGGTAAAAGAGGTAAAGGTAAATTTAACAAAGAACTTAAAAACATCGTTAGTACTTCACCTATGTTACACGAAAGTAGATATCTTATAAATTTTCGTATATTTTCATATATAATTCTTCCTTCTTTTACGGCAGCTACTATTGTAGCAAAATTATCATCAAGTAAAATTAAAGATGCTGCTTCTTTAGTAACATCTGTTCCTGCCTGTCCCATAGCTATTCCTATATCAGCTTCTTTTACCGCTGGAGCATCGTTTACCCCATCTCCAGTCATTGCAACCACTAATCCTTTTCTTTTAAAAGCTTTAACAATTCTATATTTATGGGCTGGAGTCACCCTTGCAAAAACTTTTACATCTGAAATTATTTTTTCTAATTCCTTATCTGAAAGCTTATTAAGCTCATCTCCTGTAAGGACTTTATCATTATTTCCTAATATACCTATCTCCTTAGCTATTGCAGCAGCAGTTAATTTATGGTCTCCTGTAATCATAACAGGAGTAATGCCTGCCATTTTACATTCTAAAACTGCATTATAAACTTCCCTTCTCGGTGGATCTATCATGCCTAATAAACCTATGAATATCAAATCATTTTCCGTATCATCTCTATCTACCTGTTTATAGGCAAGAGCTAAAACTCTCAAAGCTTCCTTTGCCATTTCATCATTAATATTTAATAAAAATTTTTTATCTTTTTCAGTAAATTCAACTATATCATCATCACTAATTTTATATTTACATCTTTGAAGTATTTTTTCTGCTGCACCTTTTACAAATAAATATCTTTTTCCATCCTTTTGAACTAATACAGACATCATCTTTCTATCTGAATCAAAGGGATTTTCTTTAATTAACATAAAATTTTTTAACTTTTCCTTTGTGTATCCACATTTTGCCGCCATAACAAGCAAAGCTATTTCAGTAGGATCACCTGATATATTGTTTTTTTCTAAAACAGCATTATTGCATAAAACACTACATTCCATCAGCTTTTTAAAAGCTTCATTCCTTTCCAAATTTACTGTCAAACCATTATACTGTATTTCCCCTTTAGTATTATAACCTTCACCAGTAATGCTATATAGTTTATCTAAGTAAATTTTTCTAACAGTCATTTTATTTTGAGTTAATGTTCCTGTCTTATCTGAACATATAACTTGAGTACATCCTAATGTTTCAACAGCTGGAAGCCTTCTTACCACTGCATTCTTTTTCATCATCCTTTGAACTCCAAGCGCAAGTGAAACAGTAACAATTGCCGGAAGGCCTTCTGGAATTGCAGCGACGGCTAAACTTACTCCCACCAAAAACATTTTATAGATATTTTCGCCCCTTATTATTCCAGTAGCAGTAACTAAAGCACAAATTATTAAGATAAGATAAACCAAGTATTCACCTAGTTTGTTTAATTTTTCCTGTAGAGGTGTCTTAGAATCCTCTATGCTATCAAGCATATCAGCTATCTTACCCATTTCTGTATTCATACCAGTTGCTATAACTTTGCCAATACATTTACCTTTAGTTATTAAACATCCCATATAAAGCATATTTTCAGGTTTTATACTCTTACCATCATATTCTCTTTTTTCTACCGGCAAAGACTCACCTGATAAAAGAGATTCATCTGTTTGAATAAAATCTGTCTTTAAAATTACAATATCTGCAGGAACCCTATCTCCACTTTCTAATTCTACAATATCCCCTATAACTATTTCCCTAGCTTTTATAACCATCTTCTTTCCTTCACGAATAACCTTTGCAGTAGGTGATGCAAGTTCCTTTAAAGCTTCTAATGCACATTCTGTTCTATATTCTTGAATAAAACCTAAAATTCCGTCCATCAATATAATAATCAGTATAGTTATAGCATCTGCAATTTCTCCTAAAAATGCCGAAACAATAGTTGCTGCAATTAATACCCAAACTATAAAGTCATTAAACTGAGATAAAAAAATAAGTATTGGAGATTTTCTTTTTTTCTTTGTTATTTCATTATACCCATATTTATCTAATCTCTTTTTTACTTCATGTTTACTTAATCCAAAATATGCATTATCTTTTTTTAAATCTGTCTCAAGAAGTGCCAAGTTATCATCCCCCTTAATCGAAATATGTTAGTAATTTTTTAATTCTTACAGTAAATTATATTTTTTATTTTGTTTTTATATCACAAAATCGAAATATCATATTTGAAATTTATAAATTATTAGGTATAATAAATAAGGTAAATTATAGGAGGTGTTTGGATGAAAGAAATGAAAGATGTAATCTACGTATTTGGTCATAAAAATCCCGATACTGACTCAATTGCAGCTGCAATTGCATATGCTGAACTTAAAAAACGCCTCGGCTTTAACGCTATAGCTAAACGACTTGGCGATATAAACAAAGAAACAGAATTTGTTTTAAACTATTTTGGCATTCCTGTGCCTGAACTTCTTTCAACAGTTAAAACTCAAATAGCTGATTTAAACTTAGACAAAGCAATTCCAGTATCACCTGATGCTTCTTTAAAAACAGCATGGTCATTAATGAAAAAAAATAACGTTAAAACCCTTGCAGTAGTAGATGAAAATGAAAAGTTTTTAGGGTTAGTTACTCAATCTAATATAACAAATGAATACATGGATACCCTAGAAAACAATATAATAAGAACCCCTTTAAAAAATATATTAGAAACTTTAAATGCAAAATTAATATTAGGAGATGAATCTAAATTTAATACTAGCGGTAAAATAGTTGTAGCATCTTTAGCACCAAACAGTATGGAACCTTTTATTGATAAAGGAGATATAGTAATAGTTGGAAACAGAGCAGATGCTCAGAAAAAAGCTATTGAACTTGGGGCCAACTGCTTAATTGTAACTGGAGGATTTGAAGTAGAAGAAGAAGTGTTAGATTTAGCTAAAAAATCAAACTGCGTAATTATATCAACTCCTAACGATACGTTTACAACTTCAAGATTAATTAATCAAAGCATACCAATAAAATATGTAATGACAACAGAAAATATTGTATTATTCTATACAGATGACCTTGTAGATGAAATAAAAGAAAAAATGCTACAAACAAGATATAGAAGTTATCCTGTTTTAGATGAAAACAATAAAATTTATGGATTTATTTCAAGATATCATTTAATTTCTAACAAAAAGAAATATGTAATATTAGTAGACCATAATGAAAAAGCTCAAAGCGTTCATGGAATAGAAGATGCTGAAATTTTAGAAATAATTGATCACCACAGAATTGCTGACATTCAAACTGGAAAACCTATTTACTTTAGAAATGAACCTGTAGGAAGTACTTCAACTATAGTTGCAAACATGTATTTTGAAAACGGAATTAGACCTTCAAAAGGTATAGCTGGATTATTGTGTGCAGCTATAATATCCGATACAGTAAAATTTAAATCTCCAACATGTACTTACATAGATAAAATAACAGCAGAAAGACTTGCAGAAATTGCAGAAATTGATATAGATACTTTTGCACTTGATATGTTTAAAGCAGGAACTTCCTTACAAGGTAAAACTCCAGAAGAAATATTCTATCAAGATTTTAAAGAATTTAAACTTGGAAAATTCAATATAGGTGTAAGCCAATTTAATACAATGGACCTTGATAGCCTACAAAATATAAAACAAGATATCTTGAAATTCATGGATAATTTATGCAAAGAAAAAGGATATGATCTTTTATTAATAATGTTAACAGATATTATAAAAGAAGGTTCTGAAATGTTATTTGTAGGAGAACAAAAAGAAATTATAGAAAAAGCTTTCAATGTAAAAGTAGAAGGAAACTCTTTCTTCCTACCTGGTGTTATATCAAGAAAGAAACAAGTAGTTCCTCCTCTATCACAAGCAATAGAATAAAAAAATGCGTCCTTTTATCAGGGCGCATTTTTTATTTATAAAGATGAAACTTTAACTTGAACAGGTTGATCAAATAAACCTCTTTTAACTTCAGTTGCAGTAATATGAGTTGCACCAAATTTTTCTGTCATGTAATTACAAGCATCCCAAGGATTTATATGATCGCCGCAAGTAAATACATCTACAGCAGCGTATCCTAACTCTGGCCAAGTATGAATTGTAAGGTGAGATTCAGATATAACAACAACGCCACTTACCCCTTGAGGACTAAACTTATGGAAAGCTACTTCCCTAACTTCTGCACCAGCTGCGAGAGCTGCATCAACCATTATCTTTTCAATCTTTTCTCTATCATTTAAAATTTCAGCATCACATCCATAAATTTCTGCTATAATGTGACGTCCTAATGCATTCATTCTAACTCTCAACCTCCTTTTCTATTTTTACAATAATTAAATTTTATCAAAATCAACCAAAAAGTCAAGTATTTTATATAAAATCTGAAATTATTTTAAATTATCTTTAGAAATTCTTAATTTTTCTCATTAAATCTCGTATTTTTATATTTAAATAATTTCACTACTAAAATTAATTATATAACTATTTTCAAAAAAAGCAATAATTCTACATAAAAAAATAAGGGTAGGCCTCTAATTGCCCACCTTAACCTGTAACTTTACTTTTAGCATCCTTCATTGATAAAGATATTTTTTTATTCTCATAATCAATATCTATTATCTTTACCTTAACCTTTTGACCTATTCTAGCTATATCTTGAGGTCTATTTATTTTTATATAGGACATATTAGAAATATGCACAAGACCTTGTACCCCGTCTTCTAATTCAACAAAGGCTCCAAAATCAGCAAATCCAACTATTTTCCCCTCAATTATATCTCCTACAGAATACTTTTTAGTAAACTTTTCCCAAGGAGTTTCCATAGTCCTTTTTATGCTTCCCGTAACTTTTACCATAGCTCTATCTATCTTTATTATCATAAACTCAACGTTATCACCTATATTTACTACATCGCTGGGTTTTTGTATCTTTTTCCATGATAATTCTGAAATAGGAATAAACACATCATAATCATTAGCATCTACAAAAACTCCAGAATCAATAATAGTTTTAATCTTACCTTTTTGAACATCTCCTTCTTTTAAGCTTTCTATTTTTTTTCTTGCTTTTTCTAATTTTTCTTGCTTTGCTACATCTTTTCTTGAAACTATAATCTCAACATTTTCATCTTCTTTAACCTCTAAAATATTCACTTTAAACTTCTTTCCTACAATACTTTCTAAACTATCTTGAAAACTAAGCCCTGAATGGGATAACGGCATAAAACATTTTATATCGCCTATCCTACACTCAAATCCACCTCTAATACTCTTTACTATCTCAACTTCTATCAATGTTCCATCTAATTTACATTGCTTTAATTTTTCTATAAACTCCATACGTTCAATGTTTTTTCTACTAAGCAACACATTTCCTTCTCCATCATTTAACTTAATTACTTCAACATCATAAACTTCGCCTAATTTAAACTGTTCTTTTAAATTCACAAAGGAATCAACTTCTTCTTTTAAAAGGATCCCATCAGATTTATATCCTATATCGAAATAAACCTCATTTTCTGTAACATGTATTACCTTTCCCTTTATGATATCACCAACTTCAAGCCTTTTAAAATCACTAAAATAATCAATATCCTCATTACTAACCTCTTCATCTAAATCTATAATATTGCTTAATTTTTCTATAACCTTTTCAATTACAAACTGGGGCGTTGAAGCTCCTGCTGTTATTCCTATTTTTTCATAATCCTTTACTTTTTCAACTTCAAGCTCATCAGCATTTTCTATAAAAATAACGTTTTCACAATTATCTTTAGAAATATCATAAAGTTTTTTGGTGTTAGAACTATTTTTTCCACCAATAACTATCATCAAATCAACATTCTTAGCTATTTCTTCTGTTTCCTTTTGTCTTATTTCAGTAGCACTACAAATAGTGTTTATAACTAAAGACTCCTTTGCATAAAAAATTATTTTACTTGCAATCAAATGCCACTTTTTCAAATTAAACGTAGTTTGTGCAACAACACATACCTTTTGATTTTTAAACTTTTCTTCATTTACCTCATCTACATCTTTTATTATAATAGCACTATTATCACACCAACCATTTATCCCTTTAACCTCTGGATGTTCAGAATCTCCTATAATAACTATTTTATATCCCTTAGAATAATTTTGTTCTACTATATTGTGTATATTTTTAACATAAGGACAAGTCGCATCTATTACATTAACTCCTTTTTCTTTAAGATCTAATAATTCTTTTTTTCCAATTCCATGAGATCTTATTATTACAGTATCCTCAGGCTTTACATCATCAATACTTTCAACTACAAAAATTCCTTTTTTTTCTAAAAGATTTACTGCATCAGGATTATGAATGATTGGTCCTAAAGTTTTTACATTTTTTTCTTCTTCCGCTGTCTTTAAAGCTTTATCCATAGCATTTTTAACTCCAAAGCAAAATCCAGCACTTTTAGCCACAATTAACTCCATGTTAATTTTCCCCCTCTTTTAATTCCCTAATTTTTTGTATAACTATCTGGCTTAAATTAAAATAATCGTCGCCAGTTAGCTTGTCCTTACTATAAACAGAAAAATCAATAGGTTTTCCAAACACAACCCTCATTTTAGTAAATGGAACATAATTACCACTTATATAAACAGGAATTACTTTTTTACCCGATTTAATAGCAAACAATGCTACTCCCGAATGGGCTTTCCCAAGATCATTCCCTTTAACTCTGGTTCCTTGAGGAAATAACCCTACTAAATTCCCCTCTTTTAACAATTTTAGCGTATTTTTAACAGCATTAAGATCCGCCTCACCTCTTCTTACTGGATAAGCTCCAAGGTATTTTAGCAAAAACCTCAAAAAAGGATTTTTAAATGCCTCTACCTTAGCCATAAACCTAATAGGTCTTGGAGTAACTATACCAACAATAACAGGATCAGCCCAAGTATAATGATTAGGACAAATTAAAGCACCTTCTTTTTCAGGAATATTTTCAAGCCCTACTACTTCTATTTTATAAATCAAATTAAATACAATTTTTGCTATAAACTTTAAAACATTATATAATACCATACTCACACCCCTTAATTTTAAAGCTAATAATATTTAAAATTTCTTCTACAACCTCATCTATCGTTTTATTGCTGCTATCAACAATTATAGCATCTTCTGCCTTTTTTAAAGGGTTAACCTCCCTAGTTGAATCTATAAAATCTCTTTTTTCAATTTCCCTTAAAATATCTTCATAAGAAACTTCTATACCTTTTTGTTTAAGCTCTTTATATCTTCTTTTTGCTCTTTCCTCAACAGAAGCTATTAAAAATATTTTTACATCTGCATCTTTTAAAACATTTGTTCCAATATCTCTACCATCCATGATAACACTAGAATTTTTAGCAATATTTCTTTGTAATAATACAAGCTTTTCTCTAACTTCTTTTATAGCAGCAACCTGTGAAACATACTTTCCTACATGTGGCATCCTTATTTCTTCTGAAACATCTAATCCATCTAAATAAATTCTATTATTTACAAACTTAATTTCAATATTATTAAGCATATTTAAAAGCTGCTCTTTATCATTTATGTCAATGTTATCTCTTAAAATTTTTAAAGTTACCGCCCTATACATAGCACCTGTATCAATATATTCTATGTTTAATTTTTTCGCTATAATTTTTGCTATAGTACTTTTCCCTGCTCCAGCTGGACCATCAATGGCTATACTTATTTTTTTCATATGCAACTCCCCTTTTAAATATTATTATATTTCTATACATTTTCTTAAATTCCTTCACTAAATTCAGGTCTTAAATTAACTGCACCTTTAAGATAAACATTTTTTACCTCATTTTGTTTTTTATCACCATTAACCAAAATTAATACTCTAATACATCTTGATAAACTATTTTCTACAAACATCTCCTGAAGGCACATCAAAGAAGCATAAGTAATTCCCATCTGTCTTATAGCTTCTGCAGGATATGCGCTTTTTAAATCTTTTGTTACTGAAAATATAATACATACGATATCCTCTATATTTAGGTCATTTAACTCTACTATCTTTTTAAATAGTTCTTTGGTAGCTTCAAAAATATCTTCTTTTGTATCTTTATCAACAGTTATCGCTCCTCTTATAGAAAACACAAGCATCACTCCTAACAAAAATATCCTGCGCAATATCCAGTTGAAAAGGCAATCTGTAAATTAAAACCTCCTGTATAAGCATCAACATCTAATAATTCACCAGTTATATATAAATCCTTTACTATTTTCGACTCCATAGTTTGAGGATTAACCTCTTTTACAGAAACTCCTCCCCTTGTTACAATAGCTTCTTCTATTGGTCTTGTTCCTATAACTGTTAATTTAAATTCCTTTAAAAGATTAACAAGATTTAATCTTTCTTGTTTTGTAATTGAATGAACTTTTTTATTTGGCTCAATTCCAGATAATTTTACAACAACAGGTATTAATTTTTTTGGCAAAAGCTCATCTAGTGAATTTTTAAAATCCTTATTAATAAACTTTTCAAAATCTCTAAGTACTCTTTTATTAAGCTCTTCACGAGTTAACGCAGGTTTTAAATCTATGTAAAAATCAACTTCAGAAGGTAAAACATCCACTATGCTTCTGCTTGCTGATAACACTATAGGTCCTGATATGCCAAAATGAGTAAAAAGCATCTCACCAAAATCTTCATATATAACTTTGCTTCTATGTTTAACCTTTATAGCAACATTTTTTAAAGTAAGTCCCATAAGTTCCTTAATCCATTCTTCTTTGGTTATTAATGGAACTAGGGAAGGTTTAAGGTCTATTATAGTGTGACCTAATTTTTTAGCAAACTTATATCCATCTCCACTAGAGCCTGTTCCAGGATATGATGCACCTCCAGTTGCTAAAATTACAACATCAGAATATAACCTTTCTTTATTATTTATTTCAACTCCAATTACTTTATTATTTTCAACTAAAATATCTGTTACCTTTGTATTTAACATAATTTTTACTTTATAATCTTTAAGATAACCTTCAAATGCTTTTACAATATCAATTGATTTATCGCTTTCAGGAAAAACTCTATCACCTCGTTCTATCTTAAGCTTAACCCCTTTTTTCTCTATCATATTAATTAAATCAAAATTTGAAAAAGTATTTAATGCTTTATACATAAACTTGCCATTTCCAGGTATATTTTGTATTATGTCCTCTATGCCTTTACTTGTTGTAACATTGCATCTACCTTTTCCCGTTATAAGTATCTTTTTTCCTAGCCTATCATTTTTTTCTATCAGCAAAACTTGTTTGCCATATTTTGCAGCAATTATCGCAGCCATCATTCCAGATGCTCCGCCACCAACAACTATTACTTTTTTCATATTACCCTCCTTAGATTAAATTAATAAACCTTGTTTATTATAACATATTTTACCCAAACAAACATTACATAATAAGACAAAAAACTATCCTAATGCATGTTGCATTAGGATAGTTTACTTCAAAAATTAATTTTAATACCAACCTCTTGCCTTCATTGCTGCTGCTACTCTCTTTACTGAATGCATGTAAGCAGCATTTCTCATTGAAACATTGTATTGTTGCTTAATGTCCCAAATAGCATTAAATGCTCTAACCATAAGATCTTCTTCTTTTTCTTCAACCTCTTTTTCGCTCCAATAATATCCCATTAAGTTTTGAACCCATTCAAAGTATGATACAGTAACTCCACCAGCATTTGCTAATATATCTGGAACTACCAATATTCCCTTTTCTTCTAATATCTTATCAGCATCTGGAGTTACAGGACCATTAGCACCTTCTACAATTATCTTAGCATTAATCAAGTGAGCATTTTCTGTAGTTATAACATTTTCTAGTGCTGCTGGAACAAGAATATCAACATTTAATGACCAGAATTCTTCAGGAGTAATTTCTTTAGCTCCTGGGAAACCAAGTATTGTCTTATTAGCCTTAACATATTCCATCAATTCTTTAGCATCAATTCCATCTTCTTTATAAATAATTCCATTCCATTCAGCTACTGCTACTACCTTTGCACCAAATCTATTTAAATTCAATGCTGAATAACTTCCAACGTTACCAAATCCTTGAATAGCAGCAGTTGCCTTGCTTATATCTATTCCCATCACTCTGCAAGCTTCTCTTGCTGTTACTGCAACACCAAAACCAGTTGCAGCTGTTCTTCCTAATGAACCTCCAAATTCAATTGGCTTTCCTGTCAACACTCCAACAGCACTATGACCAACTAGTTTATTATATTCATCTACCATCCAAGCCATAATTTGTCCATTAGTATTAACATCTGGAGCAGGTATATCTACCTTTTCACCTATTAACTTATGTATAGCTTGAATATATCCTCTGCTTAATCTTTCTAATTCACCTTGTGATAATGTTTTTGGATCAACTATAACTCCACCTTTTCCTCCACCATATGGAATTCCTACAACTGCACATTTGAAAGTCATCCATAATGATAATGCTTTAACTTCATCCATTGTTACATTCGGATGGAATCTAATTCCACCTTTTGTTGGACCTACTGCATCATTGTGTTGAGAACGATATCCCTTAAATACCTTTATTGTTCCATCATCCATCTTAACAGGAATTGAAACTTCAAGAACTCTTAGAGGTTCCTTTAAAATTTCATATACTGCTGGATCAATATTTAGCTTATCACATGCCTCCTTTAATTGTCTCTGGGCATTCTCAAATGGGTTTAAATTTTCCTTTGCCATTAATAAAACCCCCCTTAATAAACCTTACACTACCATTATGCATGATTTCTTGCAAAAATTCAAGTCAAAAAAATAATATATTTCATAATTATCATAAATTTTTTAAATAAATCATACTTTTTTTATTATTTTTTGAAAAATCTCAAAAATATTAATCATAATTCTTTGAACGGCCACCATAAACATTATATTCTTCCCATATATTTTCTAATGTCTTAAATGTTTCAGAGATAACATCCTTTTGTTTAACTCCAACAGCAACTATTAAAGCATTAATAAGACTTAGTGGAGCAACTAATGAATCAACAAAAGATACCATATTACTTTGAGCTATTAGCGTGTAATCTGCATGGGCTGCTAAAGGAGAAAGAAGACTATCAGTAATAGCAACAACCTTTGCATTTCTATCTTTCGCAAATTTTAAGGCATCTATGGTTCTTAAAGAATATCTAGGAAAAGATATTCCTATAACTAAATCCCCTTCTCCTACTCTTAAAAGTTGCTCAAATACATCACTTACGCCCCTTGAAATTACTCTTACATTATCTAAAATTAAATTTAAATAAAATCCCATAAACTCAACTAAAGCCTGAGAGCTTCTGAAACCTACTATATATATTCTATTAGCTTTTAAAATTTCACTTACTACCTCATCAAAGGTATTTTGATTTATTTTTTCCAAGGTAACCCTGATATTCTCTATATCAGCTTTTAATACGCTTTTTAAAGGATTTTCCTCGTCAATAAGTTCATTAGTAATTTCAATTCTTTGAACAGAGGTGAGCTTTGTCTTTATAAGCTCCTGTAACTCTTTTTGAAGACTTGGATATCCACTAAACCCTAATTCATTAGCAAATCTAACAACAGTAGATTCACTTACACCAACTGTTTGTCCAAGCTTTGCAGCTGTCATAAAAGCAGCCTTATCATAATGCTTTAAAATATATTCTGCTATTATCTTTTGCCCCTTGCTTAACCTTGGAAACTTCATTTGAATTATCTTTATCAAATCCTGTCTATTCCCTTCCATATTCTACCCCTTTTCTTTGTAAATTGCAGTATTGCAATTTTCTAAAAATCAATTATATTTTATCATTAAATTTCAAAATTTGCAATATATCCTTCATTTTTCGGTATTTTGTTCATAATTTGTATATTCGGCATCATATATAGAGATAGTATCCTTTCCATCTTTTCTGGTTAAACCAAATATTAATCCATATTTCTTCAAATTCTTATTCAAAAAGTCAACCACTTTATACATCTCATCATAACTTTTAAATTCCATTAATGCAATCAAGTGTAGGTCTTCATGCATTTTTTTCATAAAATAACCTCCTTTGTCAGCCATAAATTAACCTCATTTATTATGTTAAAATTAGTCAAATCATAGTGTAAAGGTGTTACAGTTATATATCCATTTTTTATATAAAATACATCAGTGTCAACATCATCAAAGTCTTTAACTTCTCCAGCAAGTTGAAACTTTCTTTCACCTTCATTACCTGTTTCTTCCTCTATATAAGCATTTACATAAATCCTGTTTCCTAAGCTACAAACCTTTATTCCTTTTATATCCTCCTTTGGAACATTAATATTTAACACAACATCATTTTTTAGTTTAGAATATGAAGTTTCAGCTATCTTCTTTACATGTCTAGCTGCCCTTTTGTAATACTCATCATCTGCATTAAAATCAACAGAGACTGCAATAGAAGGTATCTTATATATAGCTCCTTCTACAGCTGCTGATACTGTCCCTGAATATATTACATCTGTTCCTAAATTAAAACCGTTGTTTATTCCTGAAATTATCATATCTATTTTATCTTCTAAAAGCTTTTCTATGGCAACCTTAACACAATCTGCGGGTTTACCATCAACACTATATGCTATACTCTTAATTCCTTCAAGTTTAACTTTTTTAACCGTTATAGGTCTGTGTAATGTAATAGCATGACCTGCTGCACTTCTTTGTTTATCTGGAGCCACTATTATACATTCATGATCTTTTTCTAACTCTTTTGCTAAATAATAAATACCTTTTGCATAAATCCCATCATCATTTGATATAAGAATTCTCATAAAATACCTCCTTTTATGGAAATATTAAATATAAAAAGAAAGAAAGGAGCATGAAGATGATACAAATAGACGATGCTGGCAGTGGAAGTTTAGTAGGAGGAACATTAATAGGTATAATTAGAACATCAACCCTTGAATATTATTATGACATTATTCCTATAAAATATTTTCAATATCCATACTTTCAAGAAAAAAAATTTGAAGATTACTGCATTAAAATAGTTGAAAATGGTATAAAAAAACTTAACATCAATAAAAATGAAGAAATTAATATATGTAGAGGATATATATTTAATAAAACAAGAAACTATTTAACAAACAAGGGATTTAAAATTTTTAACACTAAAATAACAGATCCTTTGCAAAGCTTAGTTGAAAATACATTTAAAGAATACATCATAAACCTTGGCGTTCCTCAAGATTATATAAATTATACAAGATATCCCTTTCATTTTCATAAATTACTACGTTGGGTTTTAGCTGATCCTAAAAACAGAATAAAACTTTGTAAAACTGGCTGGAATAGTTGGCAAAAATATATTAACAACATAAAAATTGAAAAACATACCGACTATATATTTAATGGAAATTTTGTTTGCTTAAAATGTGGAAACAAAATAAATCCACCTTCAAAAATAAAAGTTCTAAAATTTTACACAAACAAAGAATATCTTATTTATTTACATTACAACTGTCATTCTTTTCAATAACAATTAAATACGGAGCTTTTTCATCCCTATTTACAAATTTAATCTGCATTACTGAAAAAACTTTAGGATCTAATGATTTTATGTAGTTTTTCAAAGCCACTTCTTCTTCTTTCCCTCCAACATGACCAGTATAGACAACGATAGTAACAATTCCACCGGGTTTTAATATTTTTAATGAATCCTCTAAAGCTTTTAAAGTAGTATCTGGCTTTGTAATTATGCTTTGGTCTCCCCCTGGTAAATATCCTAAATTAAACATAACAACTTTAATAGGCTCATTTATATATTTTAAAATATTTTCATGTCCATCGTTAATTAAGATAACATTTCTTATATTTTTCTCATCTAAGACTTTTTTAAACTTATCTACAGCATAAGATTGTATATCAAAAGAATATACTTTACCTTTATTTAAAATACTGCTTAAAAATAAGGTATCATTTCCATTTCCTAAAGTAGCATCTACGGCAAAATCATCTTCCTTTAAAACCTTCTCTACTATGTCTTGAGCCATCCTAGTTGCTTTTAAAACTATTTTATACACCTTAAAACCCCCTTTTATAATTTCTTTACCCAATCTATTTCTTCTTTAGTTAAATATCGCCACTGTCCTAATTTTAAATCGCCAAGCTTTATATTCCCTATTTGAATCCTCTTTAATCTTACAACCTTATGACCTATTTTTTCGCACATTTTTCTTACTTGTCTGTTCTTTCCTTCATGTATAACAATTTTTACTATAGAATTTTTACCTTTTATTTTTAAAATATCTATTTTTGCTGGAGAAGTTATATAATCCTCTATTCTAAGGCCTTTTCTAAATTTTTCAAGTTCATCCTGCGTAGGAATCCCCTCAATCTCTGCAATATAAACTTTATCAACTTCTTTTGAGGGATGCATAAGCTTGTATGCAAAATCTCCATCATTAGTCAAAAGCAAAAGCCCCGACGTATCATAATCAAGTCTTCCTACAGGATAAATTCTTTCCTTAACATTAACCAAATCAAGAACTGTTTTTCTACCTCTATCATCTTTAACAGTTGTAACATATCCCACAGGTTTGTTAAGCATTATATAAACTTTATTTTCTTCAGGCTTTATTATTTTACCATCAACTTCAACAATATCTTTTTGAGGATCAACCATAACAATTTCTTTTATTATATTTCCATTTACCCTTACCCTTCCTTGCTTTACTAATTCTTCAGCCTTCCTTCTTGAAGTTACTCCACATCTTGCAATATATTTTTGAATTCTTTCCATTTTTTCACCTCTGCAACTAGTCTTTTGCTTTTATGAATTATATCATTTATCATAAAAATTAACAACAAAGACAGATTATAAAAAAGCTGCTCGTTTGTTAACGAGCAGCATTAATATGCTCTTCCCCAGTAAACCATATGTTTTGCTGGTTTTCCGCAGCAAACACATTTATCGCTTAAAGTTTCCTGATCAAATGGTATACATCTTGAAGTTGCACCTGTTTCTTCTTTTATCTTATCTTCACAAGCTCTATCTCCGCACCACATAGCCTTTATAAATCCTGGTTTATTTTCAACAATATACTTAAATTCCTCTAAATTTGTAGCTACATATGTACGTTCATCCCTATGTCTTCTTGCCATTTCAAGCATATTTGCATGAATATCATCTAATAATTTTAAAACTTCTTGTTCTAAGTTATCCATTGAAACAACTATCTTTTCCATAGTATCACGTCTTGCTAAAACTACTTGATTCTTTTCAATATCCTTTGGTCCTACTTCAAGTCTTAATGGAACACCCTTCATTTCATACTCTGCAAACTTCCATCCTGGCATCTTATCTGAATCATCTAGCTTAACTCTTACAACCTTTGATAATCTATTTTTCAATTCATTCGCCTTTTCTAAAACTCCTTCTTTATGTTGAGCTATTGGAACGATTATAACCTGAATTGGAGCTATCTTTGGAGGAAGTTTTAATCCGTTATTGTCACCATGAACCATTATAACAGCACCTATAAGCCTTGTAGTAACCCCCCATGAAGTTTGATGCACATATTGAAGCTGTCCATTTTTGTCAAGATATCTAATATTAAATGCCTTTGCAAAATTATCTCCAAAATAATGGGAAGTTCCTGTTTGTAAAGCCTTTCCATCATGCATTAAGCTTTCTATTGTAAATGTAGCCTGTGCACCAGCAAATTTTTCTTTATCTGTCTTCCTTCCTTTAATAACTGGAATAGCCAATACCTCTTCGCAATGCTTAGCATAAATATTAAGCATTTGTATAGTTTCTGCCATTGCTTCTTCAGCTGTTGCATGAATAGTATGACCTTCCTGCCATAAAAACTCTGTCGTTCTTAAAAATGGCCTTGTAGTTTTTTCCCATCTTACTACTGAACACCATTGATTATATAATTTTGGAAGATCCTTATATGACTGAACTATTTTTGAAAAATGCTCACAGAATAAGGTTTCAGATGTTGGTCTTACACAAAGTCTTTCAGCAAGAGGCTCACTTCCCCCATGGGTAACCCAAGCAACCTCTGGAGCAAATCCTTCAACATGTTCTGCTTCTTTTTTAAGAAGGCTTTCTGGTATAAACAAAGGCATATAAACATTTTCATGGCCTGTTTCTTTAAATCTCGCATCTAAATCTTTTTGAATATTTTCCCATATAGCATATCCATAAGGCCTTAGTATCATACAACCCTTTACACTTGAATAATCTGCAAGCTCTGCTTTTTTTACAATATCGGTATACCATTTAGCAAAATCTTCATCCATAGAAGTTATTGCCTCAACTAACTTTTTTTCATTTTCTTTAGCCATTTTCACTCCTCCTTTTTTAAGTATTTAGCAAAAAACCTCGAATCCCTAGAAAGGGACCGAGGTTATAATCGGCGGTACCACCCTAATTAATATGCAAAACGCATATTCACTCAATTGGATAACGGACTTACCGCTGCAGCCTACTAAACTTCGGTGCAGAGCTCCGAGGCGGGTTCAAAATTAGTTCCTTAGGAATTTTCACCAACCATTCCCTCTCTGGAAAGGAACTAATTTTTACTATTCCTCATCATAGCCTTTGATATTAAATTCTCGTTATTATTTTATCACATTTTTTCATCTTTGCAATTATTTTTTACTTAAAGTTTTTAATTAAAACTTCTATTTTACTATTTACCTAAAAATAACAATGGCGGGCATTTAAATTACCCGCCCTAAAACTGGTCAAAATTCATATACTCATTGTACTTTCGAGTATTTTCAATATAACATATAAAATATACATAATTGTTAACCCTACTATTCCCCATAATATACCTAAAAGATAATTTATTTTTTCCTTAGGTTTTAGTGCATCTGCAATTTCTTTTAAATATTTACCAATTTCATCTCTGAAAATTTCTTTTAATTGTCTTTCCTCCAAAATTTCACCCCTATACATATATACGAAGATAAAAAATATAAAATAACTATTTTTTAAAACATTTTCTTTAAATAATCAATTAATCTTTCAAACATGTTTTTATTTTCTTTTGCAACATTTGTTTGTGGAACTTCTTTAACTTCATTGTATTTTATTTCTTCCGTCCTCATTATAAACTTCACGCTTCCCTCCATGTCCCTTGAAAGACCTGAGAAGGTTCCATAGTTTTTAGAAAGCCTTATAATCTCATCCTTCCTTTTTAATATTTCATTTATATCTCCAAACTTGCCGCTAACTTCTGAATCCATCTTATATATTCCTTCTTCTTTGTATTTAGTAAAGTTTTTATCAAATTCTTCTAATCCATCAGAAAGTTTCTTAGCCCCTTGAGTTAATTTTAAGCTTCCATCTTTAGCTAAGTCTATCCCCTTTGAAAATTCATCATAAGCACTATATAGCTTATCAGAACCTTTACTTAATTGTTCTAAACCACCTTTAAGATTATTAGATCCTTCATAAAGAGCACTTACAGAAGGAACTATTTGCTTTAAACCACCAGCTAAATTTTCTGCTCCCTTTTGTAGCTTTTCAGCACCATCCTTTAGTCCTAAACTTCCCTTTTGCATCTCAATTGCATAACCCTTTAATGTATCTCCAGCTGATGAAAGTGCCTTAGCACCATATAAAACCTCTTTTTGTCCTTCATTTAAACCTTGAAGTACATTGCTTAAATTTTCTGCTCCAGTTTTTATGTCACAAATTCCCTTTTCAAGCTCATCAAGGGCTAAAATATAATCTTGTCCCGACTTTAACATAGATTGAAGATAATTTCTTTGTTCCTCTAATCCAGCATTTAACTGATCTGCTATACTTTGTGCCCCTGGAATATTTGATAATAAAGAAACTAAATTTTTTAAAGAATCTATACCCCTTATTAATAGTTCATAATAAGAATTTTCCTTTTCCTTTTCCTCCTTTAACTTCTTTATAGCTTCTAAGCTTTTTGTTGCACCTTCAACTATACTGTTTTCTCCATTTTTTATCTCTTCTGTTGTCTTAACTATGTTATATAGCCCACTTTCTAATGCTTTTGTATTTTCTGAAAGGGTGGATGCCCCCTCTGAAAATTCTACAGCACCATCCGCAAACTTCTTGGCATTATCAGCATATGACGTTGTTCCATTACAAAAAGCATTTAAACCATCTTCTACATTTCCCAAACCATCTTTTAATTTCCCTAGACCTTCACTTAATTTTACTGAACCTTCGTAAGCACCTTTAGCACCAACGGCTATCCTTTGAATTCCACCTTTAACATCCTTTGAAGCGGAAGAAAGCTTATCAAGGCCATCTGTTAATTTATTCATGTTATTGTAAAGTTCTTTAGAACCCTCTGAAAGCTTTTTTGAACCATCACTTAGCTTTTCTGTTGCTTCCTTTATCTTTTTAATTCCATCTATAAGTTCATTGATGTTATCGGCACCTTCTATTTTATCTATATTTATCATCTTAGGCGTTGCTGTAATCATTATTGGAGATAAATTAAACTTATTTGTATCTGCTTCAATAATTAATTTATCATCAATACCCAATAAATTGCTATTTAAATTTAAACTTTCTTTAAGTCCAGGAAAAGTTACAAAGGTTACTACTTGGTTATTACCATCTGAAAAAACTTCCCCTGAGGATACCTTTACATTTTTAAAATTATCAAGGGGTAAATTAACAACCGCAACCACTGTAAAAGGAGTAAACACCTTTTTATACTCTCCATCTATCTTAACTTCATGTTCATCGTTATTTTTAAAGCTTAATTCTATCCTTACTCTTCCATTTTTTCCTGCAAGATCTTTAGGCTCTATTTTTTGTCCATTTAAATAATAATTAATACTAACTTCTAATGGTAACTTCTTTTTAGTAGTTCCTTGGTAGAAAAGGTCATTGTTCTGTAAAGTCCAAATTAAATTTTCTCCTTCCTTTTTAGGTACTTCATCCCCTTTAACATTGACAACATTATCTAATATCGACCTATCCTTTATTTCAACATTTACATCATCTGAATGTATCCAGTCACTAACTATCACATCCTTGGTTTCACCCTTTGAAGATAGAACAACATAAACTGACTCATCTTTTTTAACTGCTGCATAACCTACATTAGCAAACACAACTATAAAAGCTAATACTGAAGCTAATAATTTTTTTAAGTCCTTCATTGTCATTCACTCTCCTTTGCAAGCGTAAGTTTCAATGATGGCTTTTTATTCCAGTTCTTGCTGGTAGCTGAAATAATTCCTTCACATATGATTAAAATAGAAGGAAGAATAAACACTATTACAACCATGCTAATTAGTGCTCCTCTTGCAAGCATTTTACAAAGAGTTTGAATCATATCCATCTTAGAAATTAAGCCAACCCCTATGGTTGCAGAGAAAAAGGATAAAGCACTTGTAAGAATAGACCTACCTGAAGATTGAACTGCAATCCTCATAGCATCAAACTTATCGCGACCTTCTCTAATTTCCTCTCTAAATCTTGTTGATAAAAGTATTGCATAGTCAACTGTAGCACCAAGCTGAATACATCCAATCACTATTGAAGCTATAAATGGTATTGTCTGCCCTGTAAAGAAAGGTATTGCCATGTTTATAAATATCGCAAGCTCTATGCAAAGAATCAATATTATTGGAAGAGATAAAGAAGTAAATACAGCTAAAATTATTACAAATATTGCAAGTATAGAAACCCAATTAGCCTTTTTAAAGTCCTTATCGGCTAGTTCTATAAGATCCTTTGTTAGAGGTCCTTCCCCTGCAACTAAACCTGCTTTGTCATAACTTTTTACTATTGAATTTATTCTATCTATTTGCAGGTTTTCTTCAGGGGATGCTGCCTTATATTTTGAAGTTACTATAATAAGCTTATACCCATTTTTTGAAGCAAAGCTTCTTATATCCTCCGGTAAAAATTTTTCAGGAATTCTATTACCCACAAACTTATCATAGGCTATTACCCTTTCAACTCCATCAACCATTTCAATTTCCTTTATCATATTCTTAACTTTATATGCAGGAATCTTATCTTTAATAAGAATCATGTGGGTTGTTGTCATGTTGTATTCATTTTTCAATTTATTAGTTGCAATTATTGATTTTAAGTCCTTAGGTAAAGATTCATCTAAATTATAATAAACATTTGTGCTAGCCTGGCCTATAAAAGCAGGGACAAATATTAATATAGCTATTGTTGCAAAGACCTTATAATATTTTGTTACTAAATTAGCAGTCCTATTAAATTCAGGGAGTAATACCTTATGTTGATATTTATGAATCTGCTTATCAAAAGTTAATATCATAGCAGGAAGAACCGTAACCGTAGTTAAAACCCCTATAAACACACCCTTTGCCATAACTATTCCCATATCTTTACCTATTCCTAGGCTCATAACAGTTAAAGCCACAAAACCTGCAATAGTTGTTAAGGAACTTCCTGTTATAGCCGAGAAGGTAGAAGCTATCGCTTCTGCCATAGCCTCTGATCTATCTTCAAATTCCTTTTTTTCCTCTTCATATCTATGAAGTAGGAATATTGAATAATCCATAGTAACTCCAAGCTGTAAAACTGCTGCTAATGCCTTTGTAATATATGATATTTGTCCAAGAAAAATGTTTGTTCCAAAATTATAAATAACAGCAAATCCTATACTCAAAACAAATATTATAGGTGTTACATATGATTCCATTGCAAGAGTTAAAACTAAAAGCGTAAGAATAACTGCTAAAAGAACATAAATAGGAGTTTCTTTATCTGCAAGGTCTTTAGTATCTTTAACTATAGCCGCCATACCTGCAAGGAAACAATTCTTGCCTGCTATCATCCTTATATTTTCTATTGCCTTCATGGTAGTTAAACTTGATGCTGATTCATTGAATTGAATAAAAAGCAAAGTTGAATTTTCTCTGTAAAAAACATCCTTAATATCTTTAGGCAAAAATTCTTTAGGAACCGATGAATCCAAGATATCACTTATCCATATAACCTTTTCTACACCCTTAACCTTTTCGATCTCGTTTTTTAATTTTAAAACATCTTTAGTTTGCATATTTTCAACTATGAGCATAGCTGTTGCTGCATTATTGAAATTTTTCTCAAGTATTTCTTGTCCCTTCATGGTATCTAAATTTTTGGGAAGATAGGTTAAAATATCATAATTTACCTTTGTATTTATAAAACCAATGAAAGAAGGAATTAAAAGAATTATAGCAATAATTAACGTAGAAGTACTATGTTTTGCAATCCAGCGTCCAAATTTTTTCAAGTTCATCATCTCCTTTATTTTGTTAATATTTTACGAACAGCATTAAAAAGGTATGGCTTCATATTATCTATATCTTCAGGTTCATTTAAAATTAGGCAACTATAAGTAACAGAACTTACAAGCTCCATAATCATAAAAATATTTCTTTCAATTTCATCCTCAGTAAAACCTTTATTTTTAAAGTTTTCTAGGATTATATTTTTTAAATTATTCATCTCTTCATATTCCTCTGGCCTTGCCAATGCCTTTCTAAAAAGTCCCCAAGATAGATTTTTATAAATAAGTTTTAAAAGCCTTTTATTATTCTTAAAATATTCGATGATGTAATCTATAAAGTTTATCATATTATCTATAAAATCATCCTGTTGTTTTTCCTTTGTTTTTTCCAATGCTTCTCTAATTACCATACAACTTTTTGAAAGTATAATCCTATCTAAAATGTCGTATTTATCTTTAAAATAAAGATAAAATGTTCCCTTTGCCACACCAGCATCCTTTACTATGTCATCTATTGCTGTTTCATTAAAGCCTTTATTTAAAAAAAGCTTAAAAGCTGACTCAAAAAGTTTTATCTGCTTTAGTTTTTTCTTACTTGAAATATCCTTTGTATTAACCATACAATACCTCCATTTGTTTTTTATTTATATTTTTCCAAAACAATTGACTATTAGTCATTACATCGACAATATTAATATACCTCTAAAATGACTAATAGTCAATTTTATTTTATTAAATTTTTATAAACTAACTGTTAACTTGTGGTATAATTAAATAAAAAGGGAAGGTGATATTATGTGCTACTTTATATTTGCAAGAACAAAAAATAAGCTACCTGATGAGGTTTTAAGACAAAACGAAGTGGATAATTTATATGTAACAGACATAACAGAGAAAGTTGAAATAGACGATGGTTTTTTATATCACATAAGCAATGGACATTGTGCCTGCGATATAGTTATTAGCTCCTTTAGCAGGATAGATAACGTAAAAAACATCCTACAAAATATAGAAAAAGATTTTAAATTTATAGTTGTAAACAGCGATGAAGAGGATGTTGAGGTCCTTCTTGGAAACAAACAAGATTTTGATGAATTTTTAAATAGCTTTCCCAAGAAAGAAATACCCCTTAATGAACTATTAGAAATTTATCCTAACTTTTTAGAGTTTGATACCCTTTATATTGTAAAACAAAAATAGGGCAACCTGCCCTATTTTATTATTTTAGCCCCTTCATAATCTATATTTACTTCCTTAACTATCCAGCTTCCTTCAAAATTATATATAGCCTTTTCTATTTTTGCTTTAAAATCCGTATTCTCCTTATCAACTATAGCCATAAGAGTAGATCCAGAACCGCTTATAAAAACTGCAAGGCTACCTAAATCTAAACATTTCTCTTTTATAGTATCAAAACCCTTTATAAGCTCCTTTCTATAATCCTCATGTATTTTATCTCTGCAGGCTATTTTTATATTATCATTTCCCTCAATAAAGGAAGTTATAAGAAGGGAAACCCTACCTATGTTAAAAACTGCATCCTTATAATCTATAACCTTTGGCAAAACCTTTCTTGCCTTTTCTGTTGAAACTGTAAATTGAGGAATTAAGGCATAAAACTTAAATCTATCTGAAACCTTGATTTTATTATAATAAACCCTATCCTTTTCATGAATTGCTACCGTCATACCTCCAACCAAAGCAGGAATTACATTATCAGGATGTCCTTCTATTTGAGTTGCAATATTTAGAATTTCTTCCTTTGAATAAACACATCCCACAAGTTCATTGGCCACCAAAAGGCCTCCAATTATACAAGCAGCACTGCTTCCAAGCCCCCTTGATATAGGAATCTTACTATCCACTTTTATTTTAATTCCCCTCGGTGAATATGATGCACTTTCAAATATCCTTTTCATAGATTTATAAATTAAGTTATCCTCGCCTTTAAATTTATCGTCACATCCCTCTATAACTAGTCCTTTTTCTATTTCTTCGACTTCTATATAACAATAAAGATCCAATGCTATTCCTAAACAGTCAAACCCTGGCCCTATATTGGCAGTTGTAGCAGGAACCCTTACTTTAACCATATTAATCCCCCTTAAGTATATCCTTTATCACATCATAAATTTCCCCTTTATCAATAACCTTCTTATGCAAAACCCTTTTATTATTAAGCTCAACTATTTGCTTTGGGATAGATGTTTTTGTAAGCTTTGACAATTCATCAGCAAGCATAAATTCATCACCATAAGGCTCTTTTAAAGTAATGGCTTTATAAACAGATGCTACAAATTTATATGGACTTGCAGTTGAAGCTATAATTGTCTTTGTATCGTCATCGGTATCCTTTAGATACTTTTTATAAACGTTTAATGCAACAGCAGTATGGGGATCAATAAGATACCCAAGATTTAAAAAGGCCCACCTTATTTCAGAACATGTCTCCTCATCGTCTGCAAAATTAGCATAAAAATCCTTTAAAGAATCCATATATTTTTCTGAAAGCTTAAAGCATCCAAATTCTTTCAAATCCCTCATTAGAGCTCTAATTATATCCTCATCCTCATTACAGACATCATATAAAAATCTTTCTAGATTGCTGGATACTAAAATGTCCATAGAAGGAGATATTGTTGTATAAAAATTTCTTCTAATATCATATACTCCACTCCTTAAAAAATCATAAAGAACATTATTTTTATTTGATGCACATATTAGTTTATTAACCTTAAGTCCCATCTTTTTTGCATAATAGGCAGCAAGTATGTTACCAAAGTTTCCTGTTGGAACAACTATATTTACATATTCCCCTTCAGATATTTCCCCCATTTTTAAAAGTTTTAAGTAGGCATAAAAATAATATACTATCTGTGGGAAAAGCCTTCCTATGTTTATTGAATTTGCAGAGGATAAAGCATAACCTCTTTTATCAATTTCTTCATTAAAGTAAACATCCGAAAAAATCTCCTTTACAGCCCTTTGGGCATCATCGAAGTTGCCGTTTATTCCAAAAACAAAGGTATTTTCTCCCTCTTGAGTTGTCATCTGCAATCTTTGAATGTTGCTAACCCCTTTAGAAGGATAAAAAACTATTATCTTCATTCCCTCTATATCCCTAAAAGCCTCAAGGGCAGCCTTTCCTGTATCCCCAGATGTTGCTGTTAGAATTACTACCTCCTTTTTAATATTTTCTTTTAATTTTGCTTCTTTTAAAAGGTATGGAAATAATGATAGAGCCATATCCTTAAAGGCAAGGGTTGGTCCATGGAATAGTTCGAGAAAATAAAACTTATCCTTCTTTACTAAAGGAACTATTTCTTTTGTATCAAACTTATCATCATAGGCCTTAGTTATATAATTTAAAAGTGTGTTTTCATCAAAGTCATTAAAATAATTTTTAAGAATATAAAATGCAAGTTCGTTATAACTCTTATTCATAAGTTCTTTAAAATTCAATTCTACCTTTGGGAACTTAATAGGAACAAACAATCCTCCATCATCAGCTAATCCTTGAATTAAAGCTTTTGTAGACGTTAACCTTATATTCCCCCTCGTGCTTTTATACTCCATCATAACCCCCCATTTTTATAATTTTCTTAAAATTATAACATAAAAATAAATATGTTCAATTACAAAACACGACCCAACTTATAAAATTTCTAACTTTATTTTACACTGCTTAATAACTTGTAAAACCTATCTATTACATATATCATATCGTTATCAAGTCTTTTATAAGCCTCCATCTTTAAATCTTCAGATATAGAACCGTAATATGCCTCTGCTATTCCTCCTGTTATACAAGCAATAGTATCGCTATCTCCTCCTATTGAAATTGCATTTCTTATAGCATCTTCAAAATCTTCAGATTCAAGAAATGCCCTTATAGCCTGAGGAACTGACCCTTGACAGCTAACATCAAACCTATACCATGTTCTAATGCTATCCAAAGGCTCATCTAAATAATAATTAAATCTTTTCTCTATCTCTTCTTTAATCTCTTTCTTTGTTGCACCTTTTCTTGCTAAAAATATAGCCAAAGCTGTAGCCTGAGCTCCTTTAATTCCTTCAGGATGGTTATGGGTAACTTTTGCACTTTCTTCAGCCATTTTTAAAACTTCTTCTTCAGTATTATAATAAAATCCTATCGGACTAACTCTCATAGCTGAACCATTTCCAAAACTGTTATAAGGTTCAAATCCATCTGATAATCCCCAGCTTATAAATCTTTCCCCATATCCTGCATCAGGATATCTTCTAAACCATTCCTTATATGCAACATTAAAAGGCTTATTACTTAGTAGTGCATCCATAGTCGCGATGGTAAGAACAGTATCATCAGTAAAACGAGAATATTGATTAAAAAGCTCAAAATCCTTTATCTTTCTATTTTGAAATTCAAATCTTGAGCCAACAATATCACCTATAATAGCACCAAGCATTAAAACCATCTCCTAAGTTTATTTTAACAATTAAATGTTTCTTTACTATAAAATTTTTAAGCTTATTTACTACTACTCTAGTTTTTTATAAATTGATCTAAATCAAGTTTTTAATAAAAATTATCTTTTCGTCTTTAATGTAAATTCTAAATCCATTTATCACAAAAGGCAGGCATATGAGTAAAATGCCCGCCTCGACTATTAACACTGAACCAAAAAGGATACTATCTTTTAATGTCAACTAATATTTGTTTTTTATTTATTCATTATTTTTTAAAAACTCTTTCCAATCCCCACTTGGAATATAAATGCTTGTTTTTTCATCAATTTTTTGCTTATAAATATAAACATCTATTAATTCTATTCTTCCACTATCATAAAACACTTTTCTTTTTTCTCTTAAATATGAAGGCCCTTGAGTGTTAAAAAAGTTCATTTCTAATAAATCTATTTCATCAATTACTACATCATTTCCTAATTCAAGTATTTCACCAACAATTTTATCTTCTCCATCAACCAAAGCAGGACAATTATAACTTTTAAGATGATATAACTTACCAAAAGTATATCCTTTACTTATACTAATAATCTTTCCTCTCAAGTATTTCTCAAAATTACTTAACCCACTCATTAACGTCCCATATACAAACAACTTTTTCACATTGTTGTTTTTTTTTCCTCTCTAACTATAACCTTTATTGCTGTTTCAATTGCTTTAACCATAGTCTCTATTGACATAGAAGGAGTATTAGGTTTATCTATAACCTGTTCAGGTAAATATGGTATATGAATAAAACCTGCTTTAATGTTTAATTTATTTTTCTTAATATAGTTTAAAATACCATACAACAAGTGATTGCACACATATGTGCCAGCAGAATTTGATATCGATGCAGGAATTTTTTCTTCCCTAATACCATTGACAATGGCTTTAATTGGCAATGTTGAAAAATAAGCAGGTTCACCTGATTCATCAATAGGAGTATCAATAGGTTGCTGACCCAAATTATCAGGTATCCTTGCATCATCAATGTTTATTGCAACTCTTTCAATTGTAATATCAAACCTACCACCTGCTTGTCCTATACTTAAAACTACATCTGGTTTTTCTTCCTTAATTTTTTCTATAGCCCTATCAACTGAAACGTAAAATGCAGTTGGCACCTGTAGTTTAATTATTTCAGCTCCTTCGATAACATCGTTTAATCGTGTTAATACTTCATAAGAAGGATTGATTTTTTCTCCACCAAATGGATCAAAAGCTGTAACTAATATCTTCATAAACTCCACTCCTTTTTGAATTTACTAAAATGCCCATGTATACATAAGAATTATATGAATAATAAGCATTACTATAGCTACAGGAACTTGATATTTTATTACACCATATTTTTTATCCTTTATCTCAAGAATAGCAGTAGGAACAATATTGAAATTTGCTGCCATTGGGGTCATTAATGTTCCACAATATCCTGCTGTTAAACCTAAAGCCGAGACTATAACTGGATTACCACCTTGAGCAATAACAAATGGAACTCCAATACCTGCAGTTATTACTGCAAACGCTGCAAAAGCATTACCCATAATCATAGTAAATAACGCCATACCAACGCAATATGCGATAACTCCTAACAATATGTTGCCTTGAGGTATAACGCTTTTTATTCCTGAAGATATTACATCTCCAACTCCGGCAGCAGCAAAAACTGCTCCCAATGCTGCAAGCAATTGTGGTAATAAGCTAACAGGTCCTACTAATTCCAATAATCTTCTTCCTTCATCTGCCATTTCGCTAACCCTACCATTGGTATAAATTATTGCAATTATTGCAGAAAGAATAGTTGCTATTCCAAGAGCTACTAAAGAACCTAATTGCTTAGTCCATATTTGAGCAATTATAAAAGTCAAAATTCCAAGAGATAGAGCTGGTATAAATATCTTATTCCCAATTTTTTCAGACATTGTTTTCTTAAATTCATTTGTTGATTCGTTATATTTCCCTATTTTAACCAATTTAAATGCAGATAAAATTGCTAATACAATTACCATATAGCCTACTATTACGTCTGGTATCATTATTTCCTTATTCCCCCATATCAATCCAAATCTACTAAAAGTAAATATAACGCCTAAAATTGTCCAAAAGATTGCAGTAGAAAATCTTGAGCTATGCGTATCATCTTTAAATGTCGCGTAAGCAGAATAAAAACAAACAATACCACACATTACATAAAGAAGCTCAGTAAGCGAAGTTTTAAGCATACCTTACCCTCCCCATCTTTTCAGAATTTAGTTAGTATCATTCTTAAAAAAATCTTTGCTTTTATTCAATTTTAGTAAATATTTCCTATCAAATTTTTTATCAAAGTATAAAAATTGAATTGTCCCAACAAGCATTATAATTAATGCTATAGGAATCGAAGCTTTTGCTACATCCAAAGCTTCTACTGTATAATTCAATTCCTTCATAACTCCAACAATTAGCAGTACCCCTCCTGCCGCAACAAAGCAATTTTGTCCAAAGAAATTACCATAATTTTCAGCTGCTGCTTGAAGGCCTTTAATTGCTTCTAAATCATCCTCTTCAATATTTCCATATCTATTTTTAGCAGCTCCTTCAGCCATAGGAAAAATTAAAGGTCTTATAAATTGTACATGACCACCTAACCTAAGACTAAACATTGCAGCTAAAGTCCTTAAAATTAAATATATTGATGTAAGTTTCCCGACCGTTGCAGATTTTATTTTACTTATTATAAATGCTGCTCTCTCTCTTAATCCATATCTTTCCAGCAATCCAATTACTGGTAAAGAAATTATAAAAAGAGACATATATCGGTTTTCAACAAATGCTTTACCTAAAGTTTCTACTACATTATTAAATGGGATGCCTGCCACCATACCCGTTACAATGCCTGCAAATACCACAATAGCTAAAATATCAAGTTTTAAAACAAAACCAACAATAATAATTAAAATACCTATTAATTTTATCATATTGACCCTCCTCAACATTTATTTTTAATACTATTTTATTTAACCTTCTTGTATAATATGTTTATGTTATATAAAACACATTATATTTAACTTTATCATTTATACACTTAATTTCAAAAATTTAATTTATTTGTATCAAGATTAAATCTCAACACATTTATTTAAACATCAATTATATAATCCTTTAAAATTAACAAGAGCAATCATTTTAATACTTTCCCACCCCAACTTTTGACATAAAGCCAAATAAAAAACCACTACGCAAAAAGCGTAGTGGTATCGATGCGAAAGTTGAGTAAGCCTGTAAGCCGAGTTCTGTTTTAGATGGTCATCTATCTAGGCCTACTGTTGCCAGCAGGCTCAAGCGACCTTACCCGGGAGCGCGCCGGGCCAGCGCATATGCTCCCCTATTTGGTCTTGCTCCAGGTGGGGTTTACAGAGCCACACTGTCGCCAGTGTGCTGGTGAGCTCTTACCTCACCTTTCCACCCTTACCAGGCAGCATAAGCTGCTCTCACCAATCCACTAGGATTGGATCTGGCGGTATATCTCTGTTGCACTTTCCTTGGAGTCGCCTCCACTGGGTATTACCCAGCACCCTGCCCTGTGGAGCTCGGACTTTCCTCTCCCGCATAAAGCGGCAGCGACCATCCGGCTTACTCAACTATATTTTCTTTTATATAATAATCAAGGCAAATAATATATTATCATGAAATAAAATTTTTGTCTACATATATTTTATAGAAAAACCAGAAATATTTTCTTATTCAAACAGTCTTAAATGGATTTTTATTTGTCTCTGTCAATACACACTCTACATCAAATTTATGTTTAACAAGTTCCATCAAGTAAGAAACAGCAATAAATTCACTACCAAAATGCCCTATATCTAATACTATTAAACCTTCCTCCTTAGCAAATAATGCTTCATGGTGTTTTAAATCCCCTGTTATTAAAACATCACATTTATTTTTTATTGCATCTTTAATAAAAGATGAACCACTTCCCCCTACAACTGCTACTTTTTTTATTTTTCTGTCAACTTCACCTACAACCCTTACATTAGTTATATTAAAATTTGTTTTTATAAACTCTATTAAGTCTTTCACTGTATATTCTTTTTTAAACTGACCAATCCTTCCTGTTCCCTCAATAATAGAATTTTTAAGAGAATAAATATCATAAGCTACCTCTTCATAGGGATGAACTTTTAACATAGCTGAAACTACTTTGCTTAAATCTTCCTCTTTAACTATTGTTTCTATTCTAACCTCATCAACAAATTCTAACTTATTTTTATGACCTATAAAAGGATTCGAACCTTCTAAAGGCATAAAAGTTCCTTGACCGTTTATATTAAAGGAACAATGACTGTAGTTTCCAATATGTCCTGCCCCTTCGTTTAAAATAGCTTCTCTTACTGCTTGAGCATAATTTTTAGGAACATAGCAAACTAGCTTATAAAGTCTAATTTCTTTAGTTGGTGATAAAATATAAATATCTTCTAAATTTAACTTTTTTGAAATATAATCATTTAACCCATCACGTCCATTATCAAAATTAGTGTGGACTGCAAATATATTTAGATCGTTTTTTATTGCTTTATAAATGATTCTACCCAAATAATCATCCGTCGTTATTTTTTTAATAGGAGTAAAAATCAATGGATGATGGGATATAATCATATCACACCCCAAGCTTATAGCTTCATCAATAACAGAATTAGTTACATCAAGGGTAAATAAAATTTTTCTTACATCCTTATCCTTATCCCCAATCAAAAGTCCAACATTATCATAATCTTCAGCAAGCTTAGTTGGAAACTTTTTATGTAAATAATCCATTATATCTTTTACCTTTGTAACCATTCTCTCACTTCCTTAAATTCATTTAATAGATATGCTAACTCATTAAATCTTAGACTATCCTTTGGAACAGATTTTAAAATTTCTTCAAGGCCTTTAATTTTATAGTCTACATATTCTTTAACTAAAGGATGTCTTTTTTCTAATAATATTTTGCCAACATAATATAAAACTTCTTTACCATAAGCTTCTTCTTTTCCATTTATAACTTTAATTATATGATAAAACTTATTATCATCCTTTACAATATCTTCATCCACTATTTTAAAATTGTTGTTAACCAAAAATTTTCTTAAAAGCTCTGGATTTTGCATAGGCTGAAGTATTAAATATTTTGCTGTATTAGCAATATGTCTTCCTTCTTTTAAAATGTTTGCTATCAAATTTCCTCCCATACCAGCAATAACTATAACATCTGCTTCTCCTTCTTTTAATGGTAAAAGGCCATTGCCAATCCGTGTATCAACTTTGTTTATAACCCTATATTTTTTCAAATTTTTTATTGCTATATCAATAGGACCCTTTTTTACATCAGTTGCAATTCCTTTATTGCAAATACCTTTGGAAATGCAATGTATAAGAACATATCCGTGATCTGTCCCTATATCTGCTAAACATTCACATGGCGGAATCAAATCAACTATATGATTTAATCTTTCTGATAAAGTCATACTTCACCTCCACTTACCAAAAAACATTCTTAAATATAAAAAATACGGCTTACATAGTGTAAGCCTAGTCTAGATAATCCTTTAATTTCTTACTTCTACTTGGATGTCTAAGCTTTCTGAGAGCCTTTGCTTCAATTTGTCTAATTCTTTCTCTAGTAACTTTAAATTCTTTACCAACTTCCTCTAAAGTCCTTGCTCTACCATCATCAAGACCAAACCTTAGTCTTAATACTTTTTCCTCTCTTGGTGTTAAAGTATCTAAAACATCCATAAGCTGTTCTCTAAGCATTGTATAAGCAGCAGCTTCTGCTGGAGCTGGTGCATCTTCATCAGGTATAAAATCTCCAAGATGACTATCTTCTTCTTCACCTATAGGTGTTTCAAGAGATACAGGTTCTTGAGCTATCTTCATAATTTCTCTCACTTTATCAACATCCATATTTAACTCTTTCGCAACTTCTTCTGGTGTTGGAGCTCTTCCAAGTTCTTGAAGCAATTGTCTCTCTACTCTTATTAATTTATTAATAGTTTCAACCATATGCACAGGAATTCTTATAGTTCTTGCTTGATCCGCAATAGCTCTTGTTATTGCCTGCCTAATCCACCATGTAGCATATGTTGAAAATTTATATCCTTTTCTATAATCGAACTTTTCAACAGCTTTTAAAAGACCTAAATTACCTTCTTGGATTAAATCTAAAAATAACATACCTCTTCCAACATATCTTTTGGCAATAGAAACAACTAACCTTAAATTAGCTTCTGCAAGTTTTTTCTTAGCTTCTTGATCCCCTTGCTCAATTCGTTTTGCAAGTTCAATTTCTTCTTCAGCAGAAAGCAAAGGAACTTTTCCTATTTCCTTTAGATACATTCTAACTGGGTCATCAATACTAATTCCTTCTGGTAGAGAAAGTTCAAGATCTTCTTCTAATAGTTGATCAGGGTTAAAATCATCCATATCGTCAATAACTTCTATACCCATAGATTCAAGTATTTCATAAACTTTTTCAATTTGTTCGGGAGATAAATCTATATCTTCTAACGCATCCATAATTTCCTTATATGTTAAAACTCCATTTTTCTTACCTTTTTCAATAAGTTGTTTTACTATAGACATTTTTTTATTGTTAGCTTCATTTTTTTGATTTTCCTTTTCTTTTTTCATTTTCTCAACCTCCTTTCATACATTAAAGCAATGCCAATTGTCTTTTTAAATCTTCAAGATGCTTGGTTAAATAAATTATTTCAGAAAAATTATCAGTTTTTTCAAGCCTTTTAATTTGTAACTTAATATCTTCTATTTTTTTCTCAAGGTCATATTTTTTTATGGTCTTAATAAGTCCATTAATAAATTCAAAAGATACCTCTTCAATTTCTTCATCAACAAAAATTTTTGCTACATCCTGTATATCATTCTTTTCTTCAAATTTACTTAATATAGAATTTATCTCCCGTTCTCCTGAATAAATAAGTTGTGCAACTTTTTTATACGAAGGGGTTATAAACTCATCAGGGTTTATCTTTTGCATAATATATTGTTTAATATCTTCGTCTTTTAAACAAAACATCAACAACGTTCTTTCTGCCTTTTTATAACCAGGTTCAATGAAAATATTTCCACCAATTATATTATTTCTTTTATATTGGCTATTATTCCAATTATTATTCTTCATCTTTCTTGCTATATTTAACTGTTCTAATATTACATGAGGCGCAATACCAGTAAGTTCATACGCTTTAGCAGCATATGCTTGTACTTCAACTTCATCATTAAGTATTCTCAATATATCAACTACTTCTTTTATGAACATAACTCTATCCCTAGGGTTATCTAAATTTTTATTTGATTTAGCTGCCATTATTAAATGCTCAATTGCTGGAAGAGCATCTTGGATAAGTTTTTTAAACTCTTCAACACCATAATCATTTATAAATTCGTCTGGATCCTTCCCCTTAGGAATGTTAATTATTTTTATATCAAGCCCTTCTGAATGCAAAACCTCTATACCACGTAAAGTAGCAGCCTTGCCTGCAGCATCCGAATCATAACAAAGGTATACATTATTACAGTATCTTTTTATTAACTTTGCTTGTTCTTTTGTTAAAGCAGTACCAAGGGAAGCCACTGTATTAATTACACCATGTTGATGAAGTTTTATACAGTCCATATAACCTTCTACTATTATAAGATCATTAGGAACACCATTTTTAAGAACAAAATTTAATCCATAAAGATTAGTTCCCTTTTTAAAAACAGGAGTTTCAGGGGAATTTAAATATTTAGGTTTTGAATCATCTAAAACCCTACCACCAAACCCTATAACTCTTCCTTTATAATCAAATACAGGAAACATTATTCTATTTCTAAACCTATCATAATATCCTTTTCCACCCTTTAACACTAAACCTGCCTTTAGAAGCAAATCTTCATTATAACCTTTTTTCTTTAAATAATCAAGTAGACTCGTATAAGAATTTAAACTATACCCTAATCCAAATCTTTTTATAGTCTTTATATCTAATCCTCTATCTAAAAGATATTTGACTTTATCACCATTTTGTTGTAAATTTGAATAAAAATATCTAGCAGCTAAAATGTTAATCTCATATATCTTTTCAACCTCACTATTTTTATAAGAATTTGCATCCAGAGGAATATTTACTCTATCTGCTAAATATTTTATTGCATCAATAAATTCTAAATTTCTTATCCTCATTATAAAACCAACAACATTTCCTGCAGCACCACACCCAAAACAATGGAATAATTGTTTATCAGGAGAAACACTTAAAGAGGGTCCTTTATCATTATGAAAAGGACAAACCCCCATATAACCTTTACCAACTCTTTTTAAACTTACATATTCAGAAATTACCTCAACTATATCATTTTTTTGTATTATCATATCTATAACCTGTTCTGGTATCCTCATAAAAAACATCACCTGATATTTATTATACTTTTCTACATAAACATTCAAAAATCCTTCTTAAGCTATATTAATTTTATACAATTACATGACACAAATAAATATTATTCGACATAAAACATAAAAATTCCTGCTTAAAATTTTAATTTCCAAGGCATAGGAATAAACAATTTATTAAACTCGTGTATTGCATATCTATCGGTCATACCAGCTATGTAATCACACACTATTCTTTCTAATCCATACACTTGAACTTTTTCATAAAATTCTTTAGGCATAACTTCCGGATGTTTAATATAATATAAAAATAATTGTTTTAATACACTTCGTGCTTTTTCTTCCTCCTTTTTTGCTTCAGAATCTATATAAACATTATCAAACATATATTTTCTAAGCTCCCATGTAGCTTCTCCAACTTCACCAACTAACGCTATTTCTCCATATTTTAAAGCATGCTCGATAACTGCTCTAATCATTGTATTTATTCTTTCTGAATGACCTTTACCTAAAACTTTTATGCATTCCTTTGGAAGGTCATCTAAAGTTAATATACCTGCTCTAATTGCATCATCTATATCATGATTTATATAAGCAATCTTATCTGCTAATTTTACAACTTTGCCTTCATTAGTTTTAGGAATTAAATCACCTGAATGGCACAATATACCATCTCTAACTTCAAAGGTTAAATTAAGCCCTTCTCCTTTTTCAAGATAATCAACAACCCTTAAACTTTGTTCATTATGTTTAAACCCTATGCTGGTAATTTCATTTAAAGCACTTTCACCGGTATGTCCAAAAGGAGTATGGCCAAGGTCATGCCCCAAAGCGATAGCCTCTGTTAAATCTTCATTTAATCTAATAGCTCTTGAAATAGTTCTTGCAATTTGTGCAACTTCAAGGGTATGAGTTAATCTTGTTCTATAATGATCTCCTTCAGGTGCTATAAAAACTTGAGTTTTATGTTTAAGCCTCCTAAAAGCTTTAGAATGTATAATTCTATCCCTATCTCTTTGGAAATCTGTTCTTATACTACATTTCTCTTCTTTCTTTAGCCTACCTTTACTTTTACTGCTTAAAGTAGCTAGAGGTGACAATATTTTTTCTTCCAATTTTTCATATTCTTCTCTTAAATTCATAACACCACCTACTCAAATATTTCTTATTATATATATTCTTCATATTTGTCAAGAAACCTTCTTTTTTATAAAAACTAAAATAGGATTATTTTTTTATTTTTTCTTTTAATATCTTCTTCTTTCTCAACGTTATTCATTATGTCTATTTTTGAATAATTTTATGCAATTTATCTAGCTAAACATAAAATTTTTAAAAAAGTCATATAATTCAAATGTATAAATAATTTGGTGATATTATGAAAAACATTAGTCTTGCTCCAAGAATATTACTAGATAATGATTCTTTAATAGATAAAATATTATCTAACTACAATTTAAAAGTATACTCAATAGAAAACATAAAAATCAAAGAAAGCGATAAAGAAAGAGCCGTATATAAAATAAATACCGATAAAGGCTATAAATGTCTTAAAAAAGTTTACTATGATGAAAAAACTCTCTTGTTTATATATTCAGTAATAGAATGGCTTAATGTGAAAGGCATATTATGTCCAAAACTTATATCTACAAAAAAGGGCTTAAAATATGTAAAATACAACTCCAACATATATATTTTAACAGATTGGATTGATGGGCGTAAGTGCAATTATGATGATATTAATGATATTAAAGATATCTCTGAAAACCTTGCTAAAATACATAGCGCATCTAAAGGATTTTTTGCCATAGAAGGAAGTAAAATATTAATTTCAGACAAGGATTACTTTAAAAGCTATAATAAACATTTTAAACAATTAATAGAATGTGCAAATTCAGCATATAGAATTAAAGACAAATTCTCAAAAATATTTTTAGATAACTTTGATTATTATTTAAACTGTGCAAAAGAAAGCATTTACATCCTATCTAAAATAGATTTTGATAACATGGGAGATGAAATAAGCAATCAAGCTATATGTCATTTAGATTATGTAAATAAAAATTTGATATTTACTCCAGATAATAAACTTTATGTAATAGATTTTGATAAAACAAAGCTAGATTGTCCTGTTCATGATATAAGCAGCTTTTTACACAGAATATTAAAAAGAAAAAAAACAGCTTGGAGCTTTGAAGTATTTGAAGTTGCAATTAATAGTTATGAAAAAATAAGACCTCTTACTACAAATGAATATTTAGCAATATACGCTTTCCTTTTATTTCCTAAAAAACTTTGGAAAGTTTCCAAAGATTATTATAAAAATATAAAATATTGTAATAAATCCGAATATATAAATGAGCTAAAGTCTATTGTAAAATACAGAGAAAACCATGAAGCATTTTGTAATAAACTTAAAGAGCTATTATCAAAAAAAACATAAGGGGGAAATTCCCCCTTTATTTTCTTGGATTTTTAACTTGAGCCTGAGCAGCTGCAAGTCGTGCTATTGGGACTCTATATGGTGAACATGATACATAATCTAACCCAACATTATGACAAAATTCAATGGAAGCAGGATCTCCTCCATGTTCACCGCAAATCCCAAGCTTTAAATCACTCCTTGTTGCTTTTCCAAGTTCAACAGCCATTTTTATGAGCTTACCAACACCATTTATATCAAGCTTAGCAAACGGATCAAATTCAAGTATTTTCTTTTCATAATAATCATTTAAAAACTTTCCAGCATCATCTCGTGAAAAACCAAATGTCATTTGCGTTAGATCATTTGTACCAAATGAGAAAAATTCTGCTTCTTTTGCAATTTCATCTGCAGTTAAAGCTGCCCTTGGAACTTCTATCATAGTTCCTACCTTATATTCTATCTTAACTCCTTCTCTTTCTATTATTTCATTAGCTGTTTTAACTATAATATCTTTTATATATTTTAACTCTTTAAGTTCTCCAACAAGGGGTATCATTATTTCTGGAATTATATCCCATCCAGTTTTTTGTTTAACCTCTATTGCAGCTTCAATTATTGCTCTTGTCTGCATCTTTGCTATTTCTGGGTAGGTTATAGCTAATCTACATCCCCTATGCCCTAGCATTGGATTAAATTCTTTTAAGGCTTCTACCGTTGCTTTTAATTCTTCAAAGGTAATTCCCATATTTTCTGCAACAACTTTTATATCCTTATCTTCATATGGCAAAAATTCATGTAATGGAGGATCAAGAAGTCTTATTGTAACTGGACGTCCTTTCATTGCTTCGTATATACCTATAAAGTCCTGTTTTTGCATAGGTAACAGATTATCTAAAGCTCTTTTTCGTTGCTCACTGTTTTTTGCAACTATCATTTCTCTAACTAAAGATATCCTATCTTCATCAAAAAACATATGCTCTGTTCTACAAAGTCCTATACCTTCCGCTCCAAGCTTAACAGCTTGGTCAGCATCCTTAGGAGTGTCTGCATTAGCTCTAACTTCTAGTTTTCTAATCTCATCTGCCCATTTCATAAATATTTCAAAATATCCCGTCATTTCTGGTTCAACTGTCTTTATTCTTTGTGCATATACATTACCAGTGCTTCCATCTATAGATATATAATCACCCTCATTTATTTTTAACTCTCCTACTAAAAAATACCTATCTTTTTCATTTACTTTTATATCTCCACATCCTACAACACAACATTTTCCCATACCTCTTGCAACCACTGCCGCATGAGAAGTCATGCCACCTCTTGTAGTTAATATACCTTCTGCAACAACCATTCCTTCGATATCCTCCGGAGACGTTTCAACTCTAACAAGAACAACCTTTTCACCTCTTTGAGCTGCTTTTTTTGCATCTTCTGCAGTAAAATAAACCTTACCACATGCAGCTCCTGGTGAGGCAGGAAGACCATGAGCTATTGGTTTTACAAGCTTTAATTCATCTTGGTCAAACATTGGATGCAACAACTGATCTAACTGTTTTGCATCAACCTTAAGCATGGCTTCTTCTTTTGTTATTAATCCCTCATTAACAAGATCGACAGCTATCCTTAAAGCAGCTTGAGCTGTTCTTTTACCGTTTCTTGTTTGTAATAAATAAAATTTTCCTTTTTCTATAGTAAACTCTACATCCTGCATATCTTTATAATGTCTTTCAAGAAGACGCATAGCTTTCTCAAATTCAGCATAAGCTTTAGGCATTAATTCCTTTAGCTTTTCTATACTATGAGGAGTTCTTATGCCCGCAACAACATCTTCTCCTTGGGCATTTACTAAAAACTCCCCAAATATTTTGTTTTCCCCTGTTGCAGGATTTCGCGTAAAGGCCACACCCGTTCCAGAAGTTTCTCCCATATTTCCAAAAACCATCATTTGAATATTTACTGCTGTTCCCCAATCACTTGGAATATCATTTAACTTTCTATAAACAACAGCCCTTGGATTATTCCATGATCTAAAAACTGCTTTGATAGCTTCTAATAGTTGGTACTTAGGATCCTGTGGAAATTCTTCCCCCTTTTCCTGTTTATATAATTGTTTGAATTTTAAGACAACTTCTTTTAAATCTTCAGCTGTCAAGTCTGTATCATATTTAGCATCTCTTTTTTCTTTTATCTCATCTAATATATCTTCAAATTTATTTTTATCTATTTGCATAACAACATCGCCAAACATATATATAAACCTTCTATAGCTGTCATAAGCAAATCTTTCATTTTTAGTTAACTTAGCAAGTCCCTCAACAGTTTCATCGTTTAAACCAAGATTTAAAATTGTATCCATCATCCCAGGCATTGATACTCTTGCCCCTGACCTTACTGACACCAAAAGAGGGTTAGAGGGATCACCGAATTTTTTCCCTGTTATTTTTTCTAACCTACCTAATGCTTCAAATATCTCATTAATTATCTCATCCGCTATTTTTTGATCATCTTTATAATACCTAATACAAGCCTCTGTTGTTACTGTAAAGCCAGGAGGTACAGGAAGACCTATGTTTGTCATTTCAGCAAGATTAGCACCTTTTCCCCCTAAAAGTTCCTTCATTTTAGCATTACCTTCATTAAAAAAATAAACATACTTTTTCTTCATTATTTCCCCCCCTAATATAGCTGCCTTAGGGACGTTGTCCCTTAAATATGTATAACCCCCTAATCTTTACCAAGTTCTACAAAAAGCTTTGTAATTGTAGTTTTTGAGACTTTTCCCGTAATTTTAAACATCTCTTTTCCATCTTCATTCTTAACTTTTTCAACAACAGGTATACTATCAACCTCATGCTCAATAATCTTTCTTGCAGCCTCATACACACTATCATCATCAGTTACAGTTATTATATTAGGCATCCTTGTCATTATAATTCCAACGGGCACTTTATGTATGTCGGTATTACCAAGAGTTACTTTTAAAAAATCCTTCCTTGAAACTGCCCCAGTTAAAAACCCTTTATTTTCAACAAATAAAGTTCCTGTATCATTAATAAAAAGCTGGATTATAGCATCATAAATTGATGTGTTTTCAGAAACTACGGTTGGTTTAGATTTTATTTCTGACACTCTTATTTCTTTTATAGACCTGTATTTAAATGTATCTTCACCTTTTTTAGAATAAACATATCCTACTTTAGGACGTGCCTCCAAAATACCTGTCATAGTTAATATTGTAAGATCAGGCCTTAAAGCTGCACGAGTTAATCCTAGTTTCTCAGCTATTTGCTCGCTTGTTATAGGCTGATATTTCTTTACTATATCGATTATTTCTTCTTGACGTCTTGTCAGCTTAATATAAACCACCTCTTAATAGTAGTTTTATGTCATGTAAATTATAGTTAATTCATACAATAAGTATATTAACAAAAACTAGCCAAAATTCTTAAAGCTAGTTTATAATTATTATTATACAACAAAAATATTTTTGATACAAATATTAAATGAATAAGCCTTTCGGCTTATTCATTTTCCTCATCTTTGTCTATTTGCTGTTTTAAAGAATCTACTACATTTTCAACAACTTCCTTTACATCTTCCTTTACTTCATTAACCTTTTCTTTTATAACATCTTCAACCACTTCTATTCTTCCATCAGGTCTTTCTATCTCTATTTTAACCTTAGATGCTAATGCAGCAACAGCTCCTATTGCTAATAAAGCAGGATTAAATAAGCTTAATGCACCAGCTGCAATACCAGCAGTTACAGGAATATCAACTAAAATTCTGTCGTCCTTTTTAACTTTAATTCTATTTACGTTTCCTTTTCTAATTATTTCTCTTATGGTTTCTATTAAATCGTTGCTAAATTCTGAAATTTGAGCTCCTAACTTTTTTTGATTCTGCTCGATATAAATTAAAGAGTCAATGACATTACCATTGTGTTTTTCAAGGATTTCTTTAGCCTCAGCATAGCTTACACCTGTTCTTTGCCTTAAAATATCTATTTTTTCAAGAGTTATTTCTTCCATACCCATCAACTCCTTTTAAATCTTTTATTAGATTTAAAGATTTTATTTGTCTTTCAACATGATATAAAACATACTTTTCCATAATCACGCTTAAATTTTCAACTAATCTTCTATCATATTTAATATTCCTCAATTCTTCTATTTTTATGTTCCTTATTTTATTTAAAAAATTAATTTCTTCATTTTTAAGCTCAAAAAAATCATTATTAAAATTAACACAATCACTACAAAAAATTCCACCATCTTTTATACTAAAGTATTTCAAATTATTTCTTCTTTTACATTTTATGCAACTATTTACTATAGGTTGAAAACCTGCAAAACTTAATACTTTATACTCAAAAGTTAATTTTATAATATCTAAATCTATATCATCATGATAAAGTAAATACAAAGTCTTTAAAAGAACCCCTAACATATATACATTTTTAACTTCCTTTTCATTTAGGATATCTATAAGTTCAAGAAAATAGCTACCATAAGCAAGTTTATTTAAATCCATTATTATTCTTTGAAAGGATTCTATAATGCTACTTTGTCTTAATGTATATAAATTTTTGCCCTTATAAACTAAAAACCTACTATAACAAAACGGTAAAGTAGAAGAGGCTATCGGACTTTTAGGCCTTCTTGCTCCGTGGGCTACAATATCTATCTTGCCTAATTTATCAGTAAAAACGGTGATGATTTTGTCTGTCTCTCCAAGGGAAATATCCTTTAAAACAACCCCTTGAACGTTAATTAAAGACAAAATCATCACCTCCTACTTTTATTGATATCCTAATGTTTTTAAAACAGAAGGGCTGTCTCTCCAGTCCTTCTTTACCTTAACCCACAGTTCAAGAAAAACTTTGCTGCCTAAAAGCCTTTCTATTTCTAATCTTGCGCTAGTTCCTATTTTCTTAAGCATTTGACCATTTTTTCCTATAATTATTGCTTTGTGGGTCTCCTTTTCACAATAAATAGTAGCACTTATATTAACCATATCCTTATTTTCATCAGGCTTCATTGTAACAACTTCAACTGCAGTTCCATGAGGAACTTCTTCTTTTAAGTTATGTAAAAGCTTTTCACGGATTATTTCAGAAACAATAAATTTTTCTGGTTGATCAGTTATCATATCAGCTGGGAAATATTGGGGTCCCTCAGGAAGCAATGAAACAATTATATTTAATAAAGTATCAGTATTTTCTCCTTTTAATGCTGAAATAGGAACTACTTCTTTAAAATCAAATAGCTTAGAATATGTAGCTATAGTCTTTGCAAGGACTTCTTTAGTTACAGTATCTATTTTATTAATAACTAAAATTACTGGAGTTTTTACATTTGATAATTGATTTATAATGTCCAAATCTCCTTCATTGGGCTGTTCTGACGGGTTTATTAAAAATAAAACTATATCTACTTCATTTAAAGTATCCTTAGCTACCTTTACCATGTATTCTCCAAGCTTTGTTCTAGGTTTGTGTATACCAGGTGTATCTAAAAATATAATTTGATAGTTATCCCTTGTCATTATAGCTTGAATTTTATTTCTTGTTGTTTGAGGTTTGTTTGAAATAATAGATATCTTTTCTCCAAGATAATGATTTAAAAGAGTTGATTTACCTACATTAGGCCTTCCTATGATGGTAACAAATCCTGATTTAAAATTGCTCATTTAAATCCCTCCCTCTATATCTGAAGAGGAAAAAGCATATGGTAGAAGCTCTTTTAACTTATAAACTTTGTATTCTCCCTTCTTATTAGAAACAATTACATCAAATTCCAAACCAAACTCTGATAAAACTTGCCTACAAATTCCACAAGGGAAAGTTAAGTTGTCGCTATCACTTGTTATTGCAATAGCTTTAAATTTTTTATAACCTTCTGAAATAGCTTTAAACAATGCTGTCCTTTCAGCACATACCGTTCCACCATAGGATGCATTTTCCACATTACATCCTGTAAAAACTTTTCCCTCTTCCGTTAAAAGAGCTGCTCCAACTCTAAAATTTGAGTATGGGGCATATGCGTTTTCCTTTGCTTTAATTGCTAATGCAACTAATTCTTCATATTTCACCATTTACATTCCTCCTATAAATATTATAAAAGATTTATACAATTTCGGTAATACCAATTATATCACTAATTTTTATATTGTCAAAGAAATAATTAGACACCTAAAAAGGTGTCTATAAAAGTTTAAATATTATTATTACCATTAAAATGCCTATTATAGCACCAACAGTAACTTCATAAAGTGAATGTATCTTGCCTTCTACTCTACTTTGTGCTACAACAAAAGCTAAAAAGAAAGCTAAAGTTATTATCAATGTATCCTGAGTTAAAAGCGAAATTGCTGTAGCAGCTCCAAAGGATATAGCCGCATGGCCACTAGGCATTCCTCCCCTAAGGGGAGTTCCTCTACCATAAAGTGCTTTTATGATTATTGTAATTATGGTTATTAAAATTAGACAAATAAAAACAACTGTAGGGTCTGATTGTTTTATTTTAAAAATTACAGTATTAGTTACTACCTTTAATCTGTCAAAAAACAACAAGTAACCAACCAAAACAGCCATAACCGCTGAAACCAAAACTGCCCCCGCTGCAACATTTTTAGCTATTTTTGCAAGGGGATGATAATAATTGGCATTTAAATCTATGGTTACTTCTATAGCTGTATTTATCATTTCCAAAACAATAACTAAGGTTATAGTAAAAAATAAAATAAGAATTTCAATTTTACTTAAATCAAAAAACAAACTAGCAAATAAAACTAAAATTGCAATTATAAGATGTATTCTCATATTTCTTTGAGTTTTTATTGAATAAATAATACCTTCTATAGCATGGTTGAAACTATCCGTAAGCTTTTTTATTTTCATAGAAATTCACCCTTACCTTACAAGGCTCATGGACTTTAAAATATCCTCTTCTTTATTTCTCATTACAATTCTTTCTTCTTCTTTTTCATGGTCATAGCCAAGAAGATGTAAAACACTATGAACCGTTAAAAAAGCTATCTCTCTTTCAAAAGAATGTCCATATTCTTTAGATTGTTCTAGAGCCTTTTCCAAAGATAAAACAATATCTCCTAAAAGAACGCAATTAGTCTCTGGATCAAAATCCGTCTTTTCAACTTTATATTTTTCCCTTTTATTAAAATCTATCATAGGGAAGGATAAAACATCTGTCTCTTTATCAATATTTCTATAATCTCTGTTATATTCCCTAATAAGTTCATTATCAACCAAATAAACATTTACTTCATATTTAAAATCAATATTTTCATACCTTATAGCTCTTTCTATAACTTCTTTAATCAAATTTATAATTTCATCTGTAACCTGTATTTTTTGTTGATTATTTTCTATAAATACCACCTTAATCACCTTCTTTTGTAATATCTGGATACTCTATTCTGTTATGAAATATTCCTTGTAAAACATTTATAAAGCTCTTTTTTATATTTAATATATCCTTTAAAGTTAAATTACTCTCATCAAGCTGTCCATCTTCTATTTTATCTTTTATTATTTTATCTACCATATTTTCAATATCCTCCAAGGTAACACTTCCCATAGATCTTACAGCTGCCTCAACACAATCTGCTAACATAACTATAGCAGATTCTTTAGATTTTGGTTTAGGACCAGGATATCTAAATATTTTGTCATCCACATCTTCTCCATTTTGTTTTGCCACAGCATAAAAATATTTTATCAATGTAGTTCCATGATGTTCTTCTATAATTTGTTTTATAACACTTGGCAATTTATATTCATTTGCAAGTTCAATACCATCTTTTACGTGAGCTGAAATAATCATGGCACTTAACTTAGGAGTTAAATTATCATGAGGATTATCATTTATTATTTGATTTTCTTTGAAAAAGTAAGGCCTTTTTATTTTTCCTATATCATGATAATAAGCTCCAACTCTTGCAAGCAATGAGTTTGCTCCTATAGATTCTGCTGCAGCTTCTGCTAAATTTCCAACTAATATACTATGGTGATATGTCCCCGGTGCTTCAAATAATACTTTTTTAAGCAAGGGCTGATTAGGGTTTGAAAGTTCCATAAGCTTAATAGGAGTTACTAAATCAAAAATTTGTTCAAATATAGGCATTATACCTATAGCTAATATAGAGGAAATTAAGCCACCTACAATTCCATAAAGCATATTTAAAAATACTTGAGAAAGTTCTGAACCAGATATCAAACCCAAAGATAGTATAATAAGAGAGTTTATAAAACCTATTAAGATTCCTCCAAGCATTATATTTCTTCTTTCATAAACATCTCTTAAAAATATAGTTCCTATCAACCCTCCAAAAACGTATATAACAAAAACTTCTAAGCTAAAATTTGTCAATATTATTACTATCAAAGAAGATATAATAAAAACGAAAAACGCAAGTTCATACTCAAACACCATTGTTAAAACTATAGGCATAAAAGCAACTGGAATTAAAAACTTAGATATAACATTGGTAGCAGAAACAAAAAGCATGTTAAGACAGATAAGAATAAATATCAAAATAAAATAACTTATATTTTTATAAACATTACTTTTATATTTAAACAAATACAAAACAATCAAAAACTCAGATAACAAAATAATAGATATCAAACTTATATAATTACCAACATCGGTTTTAGAATTATTTTTTAAAACCCCTGCTTTATTTAATAAGTATATATGTGCAGAATTAATTACCTGCCCTTTAGATACTATAACTTGATTTTTTCTAACATAAACAGGCTCTACCTGTTTTTTTACAAGTTCTTGAAGCTCGTTAGTCTTTTTAATATCTATAAACATGTTAGGTTTGATAAAATTAGGGGCTAGCTTAATCATTATATCCTTAAGGTTATTATCTAAATTAGCTGCCTGAATCCTCTGTTTATAAAAATCTAAAGCTTTATTAAAAGATTCCTCATCATTTTGAAGTATTTCAAACTTTGATAAATCATTTAATATCCCACTTAATAAATCGCTCAACTTAACTAAAGTCGAATAATCTTGCTTTAAAAGATAAACAATGTCTTTATCTTCAATATTTAAAGTAAAAGTGTTTTCTATTTTCTTAACTTTATCAGAAATACTTTCACTGCTTGACTGCTGTTCTAATAAAAAATTAAAAAACTGCTTAGCTTTATTAATTGCATCCTTTTGCATGTCATCGCTTTTAGAATACTGCAAAGGAACATTTGAAATAGCCATCTGCATTTTTTCTTTTGTGGCAATTTCATCTATAAAATCACGAGGAGATTTTATATCAACAGGAGATATTTGACCTTCTTTTAGATCATATTTTTGTGGTATAACATTTTTTATACCCAAAAGCAATAATACTAAAAAAGTAATAAGTAATATGAGAAATCTTTGAAATCTAAAATTTTTTAGTATCTTTTGTAAAGCATTCATGCAATCACCTTTTTTCATTATCATATTTATCATAAGCTTTTATTATCTCAGTAACTAACTTATGCCTTACAACATCCTTATGGGTAAGATATACAAATTGTATTCCATCTATCCCCTTTAATACATTAGTCACATGCTTTAATCCAGACATTTTGTCTGGCGACAAATCTATTTGAGTTAAGTCTCCTGTAACAACTATTCTTGAACCATATCCAAATCTTGTTAAAAACATTTTCATCTGTTCTGGAGTTGTATTTTGTGCTTCATCAAGTATTATAAAACAATCATCTAAAGTTCTTCCACGCATATATGCTAAAGGAGCTACTTCAATTATTCCATTTTCCATATATTTCTGAAAAGTATCTACGCCTAGTATATCATATAAAGCATCATACAAGGGCCTTAAGTAAGGATTTATTTTTTCTTGTAAATCTCCAGGTAAAAATCCAAGCTTTTCACCAGCCTCTACAGCAGGACGAGTTAAAATAATTCGCCCAACTCTTTTTTCCTTTAAAAACTTAACTGCCATAGCAATTGCTAAATATGTCTTACCTGTACCTGCAGGTCCTATTCCGAATACTATTTCGTTTTTCTTTATAGCTTCAACATATTCCTTTTGACCAAAAGTTTTACATTTTACATATTTTCCTCTTGCTGTAACAATAATAACATCTTCAAGTATTTTTTCAACATCATTTGGTGCATCCTCTAATACAAGACCTATTATATAATTTACAGTGTGTAAATTTATAATCTCTCCTCGTTTTGCTATATCAAGTAGTTTTAATATAGTTTTAGTTGCAAGTTCAATATTTCCTAAACCTGTTATTTTTATTTCAGTTCCTCTATTAATTATATTAACATTAAAAGTTTGCTCAATTATTTTTATATTTTCATCAAATTTACCAAAAAGATTCATAATATGATCCATATTTTCTACCGGAATTCTATTTTCCACCTGCAATTGAACCTCCATTCTATTTTATTTCTACCTCTTTTGATATTTTTTCTTCAATTACAACCAATTTTCTTATTCTAACTTTATCCTTTGTAATTATTTTATCATACTTTTCATCTAATATCTTTACTCCCTTTGGTAAAATAGTTGAAAGTTCCTTATCAATCTCTTTAAGTGCCATTTCTAATGCCTCATTATAGGATAATTTTTTATTTTTTTCAACTTTTTCATAATAATGCTCTGTAACCTTTACAATAGGTAACTTAATCCCAAATACCTTTACATTTTCTTTATTTATTATTTTATCATAAAGTGTAAAATTATTAACTACAGGTTTTAAATCTATAATCTTATTATTAGGTAAAATAAAATAAACCTTTTTAACTTCTCTTCCTGTTCTTTCAAAATACTTATAATTTAAATAAAATTCCTTAATTGATTCATACCATGTCCTTGCATAAACTTCTCCTAAAGCCCTTGTGACTTCTAGTGGAATATTTTGTGAATCTGTAATTATTCCAGAAATTAAAACCTGTCCTTTTTTTACATAATCTCCTTCCCTTACAATTTTTTGTCCCTTTAAAGCAATTACTTTTGTAATAATACCGTCTTTTTCAGCTACTATATTCATAGGTTTTTCGGTATCTATTATGGTAGGTGGCATAGTTCTTTCAACTACTTCTACTTTTGCCTTTGTTCCATCTAAAGTTATTGTTATTATTGAAATCTCTTTTATATCCTTTAAAACACTATTTTCTATATCCCTTAAATTAAGTTTTTTCTTATACGCTCCAATTTTTAGTCCCGATTTACTAAGGGATTTTAAAATTAAACTTTCATTAAGATATTTGTTTCCACTTATTTGTATGCTCCATATTATATTTGAAAAAATATAAATTAAAGAAGAAAAACACATCAAACCAACTATAAAAAATATTCTTCTATGAAGCTTTTTAAATAAAAAAATAGGCCCTTTTTTATTTAAAATTTTTACTCTACAATTTGTTTTTTTAGCAATTTTTCTAATCATTTTGAAATCCTTATCATACATATTAAATTTAATATTTGTAAAACTTATCCTTTTAACATTCCAAAGACTTATTCCACTTTCTACAGCTAAGTTAATAAATTTTTCTAACTGCAATCCTTCTATTTCAACAGTTATATAATTTTTTGTCATACCCCCAGCCCCTTGATTACTTGATATATTCAATAACTTCAATCTTTCCTAATAACTCTATTTCATCTTGAGTTATAGATTTTATAATAAAATCACTTCCCTTTATGTTTATAATTCCTATATTACTATCTACTCTTACTACATTCTTGCCATACTCTATTATTCCTTTATGATTTTCTATAATTATTTCACTATCTCCAACCACTTTTAAAGATGGAACATTCATAACTATTTCCTGAGGTATATCTAAAGCATCAGAAAGTCTTCGCTTTAAATCCATAGTTATTCTCCTTAAAATTAGTCCCATTAAATTTTATGATTAAACATACAAATTTATTTTTCAAAAAACTAAAAGACCCGCAAATGCGGGTCATTATTTCACTGTAAGAACTTTTTAACCATTTCACTAACTAATTTACCATCTGCTCTTCCTTTAACCTTTGGAGCTACAATAGCCATTACTTTTCCCATATCCTTGATGCTATTTGCTCCTACCTCATCAACAGCACTTCTAATTATTTCAGCAATTTCATCTTCAGTAAGCTGCTGAGGAAGGTATTCAAGCAAAATCTCTATTTCCTTCTGAACCTGCTCAGCAAGATCTTGCCTGTTCCCCTTTTTAAATTCTTCAAGAGATTCTTTTCTTTTCTTAACTTCCCTTGACAAAACAGCAATCACTTGTTCATCATCAAGGGCTTTACCATTAGTTTTTTCATCATAAAGTATAGCAGCTTTAGCCATATTTAAAACGCTTGCTCTAAAGCTATCTTTAGCCTTCATGGCATTTTTCCAATCTTCTTGAATTCTTTCTTTGAGTGACATAATCACCCTTCTTTCATTATTTATGCTTTCTCTTACGAGCAGCTTGTGACTTCTTTTTGCGCCTTACACTTGGGCTTTCATAGTGTTCTCTTTTTCTGATTTCAGCAAGAACACCTGCAGCCGCACACTTTCTCTTAAATCTTCTAAGAGCGCTATCTAGTGATTCGTTCTCGCCAACTCTTATTTCTGACACCTTTCTCCCTCCCTCCGCTTAACATAATAACCCGTGCTGTGATGATGGATGCAAATAGCACATAACCATTATATATCAACAAAGTAAATTTTGTCAATCTAAAATTACATCAACCTGGTGGCCACTGCATATCTCTTCCACCTAACAAATGGAAATGAATATGCATTACTGTTTGTCCTCCAGCTCTACCGCAATTATTTACTATTCTAAACCCATCTTTATCTATTCCAAGGTCCTTTGAAAGTTTCTTTGCTACAGAAAAAATATGCCCAATAATGTTAAAATCTTCACCATTTAAGTCCATCGCTGATTCTATATGTTTTTTAGGAACTATTAAAACATGAACTGGAGCAACAGGATTTATATCTTTAAATGCAACAACTTTATCATCTTCATATACTATATCTGACTTTATTATTCCATTAACTATCTTACAAAATATGCAGTCCATCATTTCACCTCCTTTAAAACACCTATTGCCTTATTTTCCCTATTATCTATTATTTTAACATCTAATATTTGTCCTGACAAATCTTTTTCTGAAGCCACTCCAACTCTTATATAATTCTTAGTATATCCCCAATAATATCCATCAGAATATTCTTCAAATAAAACATCCATAACTTTTCCTACATGTTTTTCTATAAACTCTGTTTCTAATATCTTGTCAAGTTCTATAAGTCTTTTACTTCTTTCCTCCTTTATAAACTCAGGAACTTGCTCTTTAAACGATGCTGCTTTAGTTCCCTTTCTTGGGCTATATTTAAATATATGCATTTTAGCAAGTCTTATTTCCTTTAAAAATTGATAAGTTTTTTCAAACTCTTCTTCAGTTTCACCTGGAAATCCAACTATAATATCAGTAGTTATAGAAACATCATCAAAAGCATCCCTTAAATTATTAACTATTTGTCTGTAATCACTTGTTGTATAATGTCTATTCATTCTTTTCAAAGTTTCATCACAACCGCTTTGCAAAGACAAATGAAAATGGTGGCAAAACTTTGTTATTGATTTTAATCTTTCAATAGATCTTTCTGTAAAAAAAGTAGGATCAACTGAACCTATTCTAATCCTTTCAATTCCATCAATCTTAGATACCATATCAATTATATCAATTAAATCTATACCTTTTAAATCTTTACCATAAGAAGCTACATGTATACCAGATAATATAACCTCTTTATACCCATTTTCAGCAAGCTTCTTAACTTCAGTTAAAATATTTTCAGGATCTCTACTTCTTACAGGACCTCTTGCATAAGGAATTAGACAATAAGAACAAAACTTATCACAACCATCTTGTATTTTTAAAAACGCTCTAGTTTTATCCTGATATTCATCTATCTCTAGCTCTTCAAACTCTCTTATACTCATTACATTCTCAACGTGTTTAATTTTTTTCTTATTTTTTAAAAACTCCTCTACAAATTCTACTATTTTCCCCTTATCTTTAGTGCCAATTATTATATCAACATCTTCAATTTTTTCAACTTCATCTGGAGCAACCTGTGCATAACATCCCACAGCTACAACCACAGCATCCTTGTTTTTCTTTTTAGCCCTTCTTAGCATTTGTCTTGATTTTCTATCCCCCACGTTAGTTACAGTACAAGTATTTATAACATAAACATCTGCAAAATCATCAAAATCTACAACTTCATAACCATTTTTTATAAATTTTTCAGCCATAGCTTCAGTTTCATATGTATTAACTCTACATCCCAATGTATAAAACGCAACTTTTCTCATATTTCTCCTCCTAAGTCCCCTAATTCATATAAAACCAATGCTGATGTTATAAAACCTGCAGTTTCTGTTCTTAAAATTCTTGGTCCTAATGTTACAGGAATAGCTCCATTATCTAAACAGTATTCTATTTCCTTATCTTCAAATCCTCCTTCTGGACCTATAAAAATTGCAACGTCTTTAATATCATTTCTTTCTCTTAATTTTTTTATTCCTCGCAATCTTTCTTTTTCATATGGAACTATAATTAAATCATTTTGTTTCATATCTTCAATTGCTTCTTTAAAATCCATTATATTATCAACCTTTGGAATAATTCCTCTATTGCTTTGTTTGGCTGCTTCGTAAGCAATACGTTGCCATCTTTCTAATTTGTTTTTCAAATCTTTTCCTTCTGTTTTTACTACAACTCTTTTAGTCATAACAGGAACAATCCTTACAACCCCTACTTCAACACACTTTTGAACAATTAAATCCATTTTTTGAGCCTTAGGAAGCCCTTGATAAAGTGTTATATTTATAGGTGGTTCACTTTGATTTTTAAAAGATTCAATTATATTACATATAACTTCCTTTTTATCACTGGAAGTAATCTCACAAATATACTCATTACCGTTTCCGTCACAAACTTGTATCTTATCACCTTTTCTAAGCCTTAAAACTTTAACTATATGGTCAACATCTTCCCCTGTTATATAAATGTTAGGATAATCTATTTTTTCAGGTAAAACAAAAAACTTATGCATACCTCATCCCCTTTACAAATTTTTTGCAACAATTCCTATCCATTCTCCCATTTCTTTAACCTCAATAATCTCAAAATTGTTTTTTCCAAGTTCATTTAAAACATCCATCTTTCTATCCTGAATTATTCCAGATATTATAAACAAGCCACCATCTTTAAGAAATTTTTTAGCTGAAGAGGTCATCTTTATAATAATATCAGCAATTATATTGGCAACAATAATATCTGCTTTGTCATCCAGAACATCTGTTAAATTCCCATGCCTTATTTCGACATTTTTAACTTTATTATATTCAACATTTTCTCTTGCTGCATCTACCGCTACCTCATCTATATCAACACCAATTACCTTTTCAGCTCCTAACTTGGCTGCAGCAATAGAAAGAATTCCAGAACCCGTTCCTATATCATAGACAACTTCTCCACCTTTTATATACTTCTCAAGAAGTTCTAAGCATAAAATAGTAGTCTCATGGGTTCCTGTCCCAAATGCCATTCCTGGATCCAACTCAATTACTATATCTCCTTCTTTTTCAACATATTTTTCCCATCTAGGTTTTATAACTAACCTTTGACCTACCTTTGTAACTTTATAATATTTTTTCCATGAATTAGCCCAATCTTCTTCATATACAGCATTAACAAGTATCCTTCCTTCTCCAAGGTCAAATCCTTCATTCTTTAACTCATCAATCTTCTCTTCAATATACTTAATAATATTACCTACGTTATCCTCATCACTAAAATATCCTTTTATAACAGCTGCCTTTTCTCCATGTTCTAATAACTTCATATCAACATAATCCCAACCTGGAGTTTTTTGTTTTTCTAAAATATCATTTGGATCCTCTATGACTACTCCTTTAACATTTAAAGAATAGAATATGGCACTTACCATTTCTATAGCTGATGGACTTGTAACAACCTTTATCTCTATCCATTTTCCCTTCATAAAATCAACTCCTTTTTCAATTCATCAAGCAATATATTAATTCAAATATAAAATAACTGCAAGTACAATATAAAGTCCCTGTTTCCAGGGACTCCAGATTGTTGACAAAGTATAATTTTAAAAAGAGAATCCATCACAAAAAAAGGATTCTCTTTTTTTATGTCGAAATATAATAATATACGAAGTAATAAAGGAGGATAAGTATGCTAACAATCAACAAA
>Ga0207429_10013_pt1 | contig 101062 bp, 90 predicted proteins | sample YelNats1bottle13_FD_187545 | JGI IMG/M metagenome (GOLD analysis project Ga0207429, IMG submission 187545) | Hot spring thermophilic microbial communities from Obsidian Pool, Yellowstone National Park, USA - site 1 bottle 13 (SPAdes) (version 2) | ecosystem: Environmental > Aquatic > Thermal... | reverse complement strand
TACTCACCCGTCCGCCGCTAAGATGCTAAGCTTCAAGAGTTCCCCCTCTCCACTTAGCATCCCCGCTCGACTTGCATGCGTTAGGCACGCCGCCAGCGTTCGTCCTGAGCCAGGATCAAACTCTCAAATAAATTCTATCTTCAGAGCTCAATCCTTAGCTCATTAATTTCTTGGCCGCAAGGAGTCAATCCTTTTCGACCGCTGTTTAATTTCCAAGCTGCCTACCGCCTCCTCAAGGCGGCAGTTATTAATTATAATCTTTCTTTTTCATTTTGTCAAGCACTTTTTTTGTCTTTTCTTATCTCAATTTTTTGCCGCCACTTTCGCAGCGACAGTTTTATATTATAAAGGGGTTTTTAAATTGTGTCAATAGGGTGGACAAAAAATTCTTCTTCTTTTTATCAAAAACCACTCTAAAATAAATCTGGAAGATAAAAATCGAATTCTTTATCCCTGTCACACACAATTTTGCCATCCACATATTCAAGCTTTGCAACCTGAAGAGATGTTCTCCAATATCTATTGTCTTTCCAAAACTCTTCTGTACCTTCCATTCCTTCAGGATGTGTAAAGTAGAATATATAAGCCGTCTCATCATCTATTACAAGAACATCAGCATGATGTCCTATTTGCCCGTCATCTTCCCTCTTTCCCGGCTTATCTAAAATATTTTCTTGCCTATGCCAAACAGTTGCATCTTCTGAAGAATAAACTCCCAGTCCACACCACGGGTCTGTTATCATCCAGTACTTTCCCTTCCACCAAAAGACGTTTGGCCCCTCTTGAGGTCTGTCAGTTAAAGCTGGTCCTAAAATCTTCCAATCTTTTAGATTGGTACTCTCTGCTACATATATGTATGAATGGTCTGCTTCATCCTTGTACCACATCCTAAAAGTTCCATCCGGCATATGAAAAACGCATGCGTCAATAACCTTATTTGAGGACAGTTCAAGCTTGCAGATAAACTCCCAGTCCCACAGATTCTTGCTTTTGTAGTACAAAATGTATCTGTCTGCATTCCAATCCTGTGGAACACCAGGTACAAAACTTACATACATATGGTATTCCCCTTCATAGAATATCACCTCAGGTGCCCAAAAGGTATTTCTGCCCCTGCCATATTGAAGGTCTATAGTACCTCTATAAAGCCATGTTCTACCACCATCCTTTGACTCAGCAATCCCTATATCTGTCCCATGCATGAATGCTTTGCCCGGAAGTCTCATATTTGCTCTTCTGTTCGTGTATAAAATCCACCAACATTTTTCAAGGTGATTGTATACGATGGTGGGGTCTGCTGCGCCGTCATAGATTGGGTCTCTAAAAAGAGGCGCTGGTGGACTTTGCACATTTATCATCTCCTTTTTTTATAAATTTTATTTCCCTTTTGTACACTGGAATTAATTTAGTTGATTTTATTGCAGCAACCATGTCATTATCTTCATAATTAGGCACTTTCTGAAGATATATGTCATGAAACTTTGAAATAGCAGACATCTTTATCATGATTTCCTCAGGAAAATTGAGCTCTTTGAGGCTCAAGTGAAATCTATTAAAACCATCGAAAAAGTCGTCGTTTACAAGTTTGTTATCTACAAATGCTTGAATGACATCCCCAACATATTCTATCTCAAGAAGCAAATCGTCTAAATCTTCTTTGTTGCCCAAAATCTTGTACCTGAGCTTAAACTGTTTGACATTGCCTTTTCTATTAACATCAGCATATAAAAATCTATCAAATTCATTTTTAACAAACTCCTCTTCATACCATTTCACATCTGTTTTTATTTCTTCGAACCAAAAACTGATTCTATACAAGTTTTCTGCAACCATTTCAGCACGCAAGTTCACATCAAATTCTATTTTATCATCTTCATAAGCCGGATATATATAAAAATAACCCTCAGGATTTTCTCCAAATATGTGGATAGTATCATCTTTCACAAATATATTGTGTGTTGGACATATCAATATTCTTTCTTGACTGCTAATCTTTACCTTCCACATCTTTTCAGCTTGCATCTGATCAAGTGTTATAATTCTTAGATTCTTATCACTTTCTTTATGTTTTAGTAAAATTGATTTTTCAATTCCAAACTGAACATTTGAAATTTCCGTGTAGCTGCTGCCACCAATATTGCAAACGTTAGAAAATTCTTTATAAGAAACAATGCTATCCGTAATATCGCCCTCAAATACATATTCAGCCTCAAGCCCTTTGCATTTTTTGAAGACATATATTAATTCCCCATCTTTCTCATTGTACAACTTGCAAAGAGGCTGGGCTGTTGCATATACAATCTTAAAACCACTGACATTAAAGTTAAACGGTAAAAAGAAATATGCATCTGTTTCAAGAGTAAATGGCTGAAAAGGTACTGTCAGAACTTTCTCAGGAAGCTGAATTTTTACCTGCAATTTTTCTATATTAGAGAGTTTAGGATTTCTTTGATAGTTGTTGAAAAATACAAACCCACTTTTACCATTGCTTCTTACTGCCACCCTTGGAGTTGTTATGTCAAATCTATTAGCCGGGACTAACTCAGGCAGATGCATCTCCATTGGTGCTAAAATATCTCCAAAATCTTGTACAAACATGTGAAGATTTCTCAAGATATGATAATGTCGCCTTACCTCACCAAACTCTCCAAGTGGTGCTTGAAAGTCATACGAAATCACTGGATAGTCGTTAGGGTATCCTGTATCTTTACTCTCTTGCAATGTTGAGAGTTTGCCTATTGCATGTCTTCCCCCATGATACATATAATACCCTAAAAGTGTGCAACCACTGCCAAGCTTTACAAGAGCAATTGCTCCAACATCATCTGGATTAATATATGGTCTTCTATGATATGTCTTCTGAACCCCACCTCCAAGTTCGCAGGTCCAAAACGGATAGTTGAAAACTGCTTGGTCATCTGATAAAACATCGTTCGAAGAGGAGAGCAAATCATTCCCAATACCTGTGTCATTTCTTAAGTAGGTAAAGAAAAAGTTGGGATTTGGAGGAAGTTCTTTTGTGTGTTGCTCCCACGGTGCTTCTGGATAGCCTCCAAACACAGGTATGACCTCACCTTCCGGAAAGCTTGCTCCACCTTTTGGTCCCCATCCTGTGACTGTATAAATGGGTGCTCTTAACCCCACCTTATTTGCAATCTTTTTAAGAGTTATTATATGTTCTTTGTTGTTATAAAGCTCATTTTCAAGCTGGATGCCGATTATTGGACCGTCTTGGTCAAAATAAAGTCCGTCAACTTGTTTAGCAATCTCTCTATACCATCTTTCTACATACTCTAAATACAGAGGGTCATCTGTTCTCAAATTACAGCCTTTCTGTAAAAGCCAATCGGGAAAGCCTCCATTCCTACACTCGCCATGTGCCCATGGTCCGACTCGTAAAAATACAAACATATCATGTTTTTTGCAAAGCTCAACAAACTTGCGAACATTTTTATTTCCCGACCAATCAAATTCTCCTTCAATCTCCTCATGATAAATCCAAAAAAGATAGGTGGCAATTATTTGAATACCCCCAAATTTTATTTTGAGAATTTCTTTTTCCCACAAATCCTCTGGATATCTTGAAAAATGAAACTCTCCCATGGTAGGAAGCCAAGGAATTTTATTTTTAAGAAGGTATTTATTTGTAACAATAATTTCTATTAGAGAATTTTTACCTCCAAAATTAGATAAGTTCATGTTTTCTTTAAAGTATTTTGTGTCCACATTCACTACAATCTGCACTACTATTCATCTCCTTGAATTTTTGCGTGTCAAAAATTTAAACTTTTCAATACCCCAGCATAGCCTTTTTGTTTTCTAAATAATAAAGATAATTCTCATACGGCACATCTGGAGGACATCGGTGGTCAATATGTGGTATAAAACCACCTTGTTCTAATACTTTTTCTAACCTTTTTAATTCATTTAATATATCTTCTTTTGAACCTTGCAACTTTGTCTTGTCAACACCACCCATAAGCCTTATACTATCTCCATAAAGTTTTTTCAGTACTATCGGATCTGTTCCAGCATGAACTTCTACAGGGAACATGAGGTTAAATCCTGCTTCCAGCCAAAGTTCAACAATTGGCATGATGTTACCATCACAGTCAGTTCCTATTATATCTACCCCATACTTGTGCAAAAAATCTGATATCTTCTTGTATCTTGGCACCAAGAACTCCTTGAACATCTGCGGAGATATAATTGGTCCATTGTTAAAGGCAATATCTTCCCACCCAAGAGCAAAATCTACCTCAACGTCTTTCAAAGCCTTCTCCATGAGCTTTATTGAAAAATCTGTCATATACTCAATCATCTCATCCACCAAATCTGGCATATCATAAAATGCAAGCGCAATATTCTCAAACCCCATCCAGTCACGAAGCTTTCCCAAGAGGCTTCCACAGTGAATGCACACTGGATAGTCTCTCTTTTGAAGCTCTAACACAATTTCATCCCAGTTTTCAGGGTATCTTGCAGGGTCATTGGGATCAAGGCGCTCTTTAAACCTTTCCCAATCATCTTTATTTTTGATAGGATATTCAAGATAATGAGGAATTGTCGATGAACCATTTTTAAATACCTGGCATTTTATACCTTCTGCATCAATTATTATCATGTATTCCTGTGTCTCTTTCAGTACCTTTTCTTCAAACTGTGGAATAAGTCCATTTTTTATTGGAATATATTTATAGGAATCTATACCAAAAAATTTATAAGCCGTTTCTTCATTATCTATCTCCGGTGGAAGACCTTGAGAATGCCAGGTTGGAAGTGTTTCGTTCCAATAGCCAAACTCAAAATTTGGTATTCTATCTACGTTTTGATAATGCATAACTCTTCTAAATCTTTCTCTGTTAGTCAATTTGCCTGATAGGAATTTATTCTTTATTATTCTCTCCATCAGTTTCCCCCCCCTTTCTTTATATTTATTGTTAAAATCTTCCACAGCTTTAAAAAAGGCTTTTATATTTTCAATTGGAGTATGATAAGGAATGTCACAGCCAGAGGAAATAATAAAATTGGGATACTCTTTTAGCTTGAAGAGAAGTTCCTGAGTTTTATGATACACACCTTCTACAGAGTCATTTTTAAATATGCCCACAGGGTCAAGGTTTCCAAATACAAGCTTGTTCTGTGGAACCCTTTTTATGATCTTACAAAGGTCAACACAGTTACCAAAATGAAATCCCATGCATTCAGTCTCAAGTATTGACTCAACCAAGTTCTGGGTATTCCCACAGTTATGAAGAAACACCGAAAAACTCTCGTCCTGAACGCTTTTTACAATCTCTTTTATGTAATTAGATGAAAATTCTAAACACTGCTGAGGTGAAAGAAGACCTGCTGCCGGTTCTGCAATCAAAATTCCGTTTGCACCTGCCGTCTTCAAAGCATTTGCATACCTTCTTAAATATTCCGTGCACTTTTCAAGCAGCATATGAAGTTTTTCCGGCTCAAGCATAAGACTAATCATAAGTTCTGTCATGTCAAATAGTCTCACAGCAAGAGAAAACGGACCAATCATTGTTCCAAGAATGGGCTTTCCAACATTTAAGAGTTGCAATTTTTTTATAACTTCAATTACATTTCTTGTACGCTTTATTCCAATTTCAGGAATTCGTAGTTTTTCAACTTCATCCAACTTTTCAATAAGAGCACCTATAACAGACGGTACTTCTTCCAAAGAAAACGTAACCGCACATCCGAACTCTTCTGACTCAATTGAAAGATCCATTGCAGTTGCAATTGCAACCATATTAAAGTTTTGGGAAAGCTCTTTTAAAACACTAAAATGAATATCAGCATTTTGTGCTAAATCACTAACATTATATCTTCCCATTGATTTTAAAATTGGATAACTCAAGATTGGAAAAGCGCTATTGATATTTTTCCCTTTTTCTATCAACTTTTCTTGCCATTTTTTCATATTTAATTTCATTTTAACTTACTCTCCTCTACTAAGAGCTTTACACTTACTAAACTTATTATGTTTTTGATGTTTTTTGTTTTTGATTTTATTATATCACATATTTTATTTGTGTTTATTAGCATTTTATTTTGTAAAAATGTACTTTTTTATGATTAAAAACAAAAAAGGCAGCAGAACTTCTCTGCTGCCTGAGCTTTTAAACTTTAAATTATTTAATTTCAATGTCCCTGATTTACTTTTTATTGCATCTGAGCAATACCCTGTTTTATCTGTTTTACCATAGCATCTGCTGCTTGCTTTGGTGTTGCTTTACCTGTTGTAATAAGTGAGAGTGCATTGCCGGCTGGTGTCCAAACAGCAGACATTTCTGGAATGTTTGGCATTGGTATTCCTACCTTTGCCTGTTCTGCAAATGCACTCATGATCTTATCCGATTTAACTTCACTGCTTGCAAGAATACTATTTAACACAGGAATTCTGTGACCAACTTTGAATAAGGTCAAAGCTGAATTTTCTACAAGATATTTTGCAAGTTTAAATGCTGCATCTTTGTTTTTAGACTTTGCTGAAACGAATGCTGCCTGAACACCAACAAATGAAGGTGTTGGTTTACCATCATCTGTCTTTGGTAGCGGTGCTACTGCAAATGGTACTTTTGCCTTTATAAAGTCCTGAACATCCCATGGACCGCTGATGTAAAATGCAATCTTCTGGTTCTGGAAATTACCTTTTGCAATATCACCCTTGATGTCCTTTGGCATGAACTTGTATGTCAAAACAAAATCTCTTATCAATGAAAGTCCTTTTATTGCACCATTTGTTGCAAGTCCGATATCGTTTGGATCAAGCGAACCACCCTTGTTCTTGAACACATATCCACCATTTTGAGCGATGAACGCAAAGCTGAAATAGAAGTTATTAACATCATACATAAACCCATATTTCTTAGCCAATGTGATGAGCTGGCTCATTGTCTTTGGAGCCTCTTTTACTTTTGATGTATTATAGAAAAGCGCATATGTCTCCATAGCAATTGGAAGAGCATAGAGTTTACCTTCAAACGTACATGCATCAAGTGCAGTTGATACAAAGTTTTTCTTATCAATGAGATTTGCTGGAACAGGCTCCAAAAGCTTTGCTTTCCAGAAAGCACCAAGATTGTCATGTGGAATACCAAACATAATGTCTGGACCTTTTCCACTCATTGCAGCTGTCTGGAAGCTCTGGAATGAACCCTGGTCAGTGATTACTTTTACAGTGTATCCGTTTGCTTTTCCCCACTTGTCTGCAATTGGTTGCAAAGCCTTTACCTCATCTTGAGTAAGATGTGACCATACAACAAGTTGTTTTTGTGATGTTGCAAATACTCCACTCAGCGGTATTAAAGCTACCACCGCAAAAGCAATTATTAGCGCTACTGTCAAGATTCTCTTTAGATTTTTCATAATCAAAACAACCTCCCTTAAGTTTATTTAAATGTGCAAACGTTTGATAATAACATTATATATTTCTCTCTAAAAAAAGTCAAGAGAGAGAAAAAATTTTTGACTTTATCAATAAATTTAATTTCATTGTAATGCAATCATTATAACAATGGAATTTTTACGCATGAGTTTCTTTCAACAATTTGATGTGGTACTATTATTCTTCTGTATGTCTTTGTTGACTCGCTAAGATCCATCATCAGCACTTCAGCAGCAAGTCTGCCAAGGTGAAGAATGTTAATGTCAACTGTTGTAAGAGGCGGCTGACATATCTCACTTACATTTGAGTTGTTAAAAGCAATAACCGAAAGGTCCTCACCAACCTTAAGATTTAAACTTTCGGCCACTTTGAAAACCTCAACAGCAATCAAATCATCCATACACACAATGGCAGTAGGCCTGTCCTCTTGATTTAAAATCTCATATGAACTTTCTTTGTAACTTTTTCTGTAATAGTTTACAAATTTTATATATGTGTTTCTTGGCTGTATTCCATATTTTTCAAGAGCTTTCTTGTAGCCTGAAAACCTATCGGTCGTGACCACCAAATCATTTGGTCCACCCATGAACGCAATTTTTTTGTGTCCCAGTCTTATAAGATACTCGGTTGCTTCAAAGCCTGCTTTTTGATTATCATTGTCCACCCAGTTTACACTGTTTTCATAACCAACTGGTCTTCCAATCACTACAAACTTAAAGTCAATGCTTTTTAGATACTCAATTGCAGGGTCTTTCTCCCTTGATGAAAGAAGTATAAAGCCATCCACCTTTTTACTTTCAACAAGTCTTTTCAAAAGATCTCTTTCCTTTTCAGGGTTTGAGATAGCAAGCAGGATATCATATTCAAAACTATTTACAACAGTACATATACTTGTTATTACTTGATCAAAAAAGGAATTTAAAAAAGCATTCTCGGGTTCTCGCGGCACAAATACACCAACTGTAAAAGATCTTTTTACAACCAGCCCTTTTGCATTTGCGTTTGGAATATAACCAAGCTTTTTTATCGCCTCAAGAACACGCTTGGTGGTTTCAGGACTGATTTTGTTGCTGCCTGCAAGAACCCGCGAAACAGTGGATGGTGAAACATTGGCTTCTTTTGCTATTTCTTTTATTGTTGCCATCTCCTATCAATCCTTGTGGGGTTTTTGAATATACATCTTCTCGTAGTACTCTTTTACCATCCTCTCTGCCGAAAACTTTTCAAGTGTAGATTCAATACTATTTTGCATCATCTTTACCCATTTATCTCTGTTTTTGTAGTATGTTGGTATTACTTCATTTTGCATAACATTGACTAAACTCTTAAGATCGTGGCTATCTTGCTCTCTTTCATCTTTCGACTCAAATCCATCTCCAATCTGCCATCCGTTTATTCCATGCTGACACGCCTCAGGCCACCATCCATCCAAGGTTGAGACGTTCAAAACACCGTTCATTGCAGCTTTCATTCCAGAAGTTCCGCATGCCTCTAAAGGTCTTCGCGGGTTGTTGAGCCAAATATCGCATCCGCGCGTGAGCATTTTGCCAATCTCCATGTCATAATCTTCCAAGAACACAACCTTGCCAGGATACTTTTTAGACATTGCAATAATGTTGTTGACAATCTCTTTACCGGTATCATCAAGCGGGTGACTTTTACCTGCAAAGATTATCTGAAGATCATTTTTAAACATCTTGTCAGCTGCTTCTTTGTCTCTGAAAATAAGGTCGCTTCGTTTATATGGAGCTGCTCTTCTTGCAAAGCCAATTGTTAAAATATCCTCTTTTAACTTAATACCTGTTCTTTTTTCAACAAAATCTAAAAGTTCACGTTTTATTTGAGTATGTGTTTGCCAAAGTTCTTCTGGATTGTTCCTGCTCTCTAATATTCTCCTATCTGCCCATGTTCCAACATGAACACCATTTGTAATACCAATTATTTCGCTTCTTCTGTCAACTTTTGCCCACATAGCATTTGCTGTTACTTTATGCAGGTCAGATACAGCATTTGAAATTCTTGCGAGTCTAAGTGCTGCAACTGTCATGTTAAAAGGTGCACCGCCAATATAAACAAGCTGTTCCTCAGTTAAGTTTAAATTAGCTCCCATGTACATAAGAAGCCTTAAAGGATGTGTCTCATTCCCTGCCTCAACTGGTGTATGTGTTGTAAATACAATCTTTTCTCTTGCTTTTGCCAAAGCCTGCTCAAATGAAAGTCCTTTTTCTTCCATATAATACCTTACAAGTTCAAGCCCAGCAAACACAGCATGCCCTTCATTGAAATGATACACATCAACCTTGATGCCAAGCTCTTTTAAAGCTCTCACACCGCCTATCCCTAAAACCATCTCTTGGGCAACTCTTTCTTCACCAAACCAGCCATAAAGCTGTCCTGTAATCCACCTGTCACCATTTTCCGGAAGGTCAGTGTCAAGAAGGTAAAGGTCTGCGTTGCCGAAATTATCTACCTTCCACACCTTGCAGTACACATCTCTATTTCTAATTCTCACCTTGACCTTAACACCTGTATCTTTTAAAAAGTCATATCTGTAGATTGGAAAAGCGTCAATCACTCCATACTCTTCTGTTACAATCTGCTTGTTGTACCCTTGCTTCCACAGTATTCCAACACCCACAACAGGGTATCCAAGGTCTTTTGCAGCTTTTAGGTAGTCACCTGCAAGTATTCCAAGTCCACCTGCATAGATTTTAAAATTAGAATCAAGACCAAATTCCATGCTAAAATACGCAACTGTTGGAAGTTTCTTCATTGTACTGACTCCTCCTCGCAAAGTAATTTTTTAATACAAAATCAGAATTAACCCTTGACAGCACCTGCTGCAAGACCGCTTTGAATCTGTTTTTGAAGCGCCATGTATATAATCACAATTGGCAGTGACGCCAATATTGACGCAGCTGAGAACATTGGCCAGTTAGCCGAAAATTGGTTGTTTATGAAGTTTCTTAGACCAATTGGCACAGTTGCATTCTCGGGTGATTGCAGAACTAAGCTTGAAAGCAAAAACTCGTTGAACACACCATTAAAGCTCCAAATGAACATCACAGCAAGCATCGGAGCGGTAAGAGGCAGGATAATCTTTCTGAAAATCAGAAAATGTCCTGCACCGTCAATTATTGCTGCCTCATCAATCTCATATGGTATCTGGTCCATGTTTCCTTTCAAAAGCCAGATGTTGAAAGCTGAACCACCTGCAAGTACCAAAATTAGCGCAACCAGGTTGTCAAGAAGATTAAATTTTGCCAGAAGACCGTATATTGCCGGCATTGCCATAAAAGTCGGGAACATCTGCAAAATCAAAAGGGCTTTTAGTCCATTTTTCCTACCAACAAAGTTTATTCGTGAAAATGCATATGCTGCTGGGGCTGTCATGAAAATCTGCAAAAATGCAACACCAAAACATACAATTAAGCTATTTTTGACCCACATCACAAAGTCAGGTAGTGTCTGTGATGGACTGCTCTTTCTTCTAAAAAGTTCTATATAGTTTTCAAATGTAATTTCTTTTGGGAAAAATGACGATTGGAAAAACGCCCCACCTTTTGATAGTGATGCAACTATGATAAACCATGTTGGAAGCAGTGAAAGTATTATTGCAATCCAAATAATCACTCTTGATATCCAAAGAGCAATAGCATCCTGCTTTGTCATATACTCTCTTCCAACCATTATCTTTCACCACCCTCAAACGCTCTTGTAAGTTTCATATTGATAAGCGAAATTGTCCCCACAATAAAGAAGATTATGATCGACATTGCAGATGCTAAATCATACCTGTAAAACTGCATTGTAAGCTTATATGTTGTTGAGACAAGAAGGTCTGTGTGCCCAGCAAACTGAGTGTCAAGTCTTGCAGGTCCGCCGCCTGTAACAAGGTACACAACGTTAAAGTTGTTGAAAGCATATGCAAACGATGAAATCAAAATTGGAAGTGCTGTTGGTACAATCATTGGTATTGTAATTTTAAATAGTTTTGTGAACCAGCCAGCTCCGTCTATCTCAGCAACTTCATAAAGCTCTGGCGGAATTGACTGAAGAGCACCAAGTGCTGCATTCATCATAAATGGATACGAAAGCCACAGGTTGACAATAAAAATACTTATCTTTGCCCAGAACGGATCTGTCATCCATGGTATGGGGTTTATATGAAAAGTTTTCAAGAGCATGTTTATTGCCCCATACTCCTCGTTCAAAAGTCCCTGCCATGCCAGAGAAGCAATTGTCCCGGGAATAGCCCACGGTATTATTAAAATTGACCTGTAGATATTTGTCTCTTTCATAAACTTGTTGTTGAGAAGCACAGCAAGCAAAAGACCAACCGCAAAATTGATAAGAACTGTAATAAGTGCAAATGTAAATGTCCATGCAAATGTTGGCGCAAATACTTCCTTAAAAGGTCCTGTTATGATATCAACAAAGTTCTTAATCCCTACAAACTTGTAGTCTTCCAAATGGTTAAGATTAAAGTTTGTAAATGCATAATATACTGTCATGGCAATAGGGAAGAAAGACAGCACTGCCATGGATATCAAAGCCGGTGCAAGATAAACATATCCTATTGGCTCGCGCTTTTTCATAATCTTTTTCCTCCTTTAAAATAAAAGTGTGCAATCGTTTGCTCTTGAGAATATTATATAATTGTCTTTTGTGCATGTCAATACTTTTTTAACCTTTTTCATAATAGTTTATTTAACAATCACTATCTCAAAACTCTCGGGGCTTAGCTCAACTTCAACATAGCATGAATGATTTTTAATTTTCTGTTGTGTTGTGAAAAATTCGATTTCCCCGTCAACAATAAACTCTGACCACAGTTTCACTCTTTGCAAAATTTTGCGTGGATTGAAAAGAACGTACACAATTTCGTTCTCACCTTTTCTTTCAAAGCAAAGCACATCATCAATTGAAATCTCCTTAACATTGTCGCTATTTAAGGCTGAAGATTTTCTTTTGAATTCTATCAATCTTTTGTACAGCTGAAAAATCTCCTTATCCTGCTTTTCTTGTTCCCATATCATCCCCCTTCTTGAGTCAGGATCATGACCACCTTCCATTCCAATCTCATCACCATAGTAAATCATAGGAATTCCCTGATAGGTGAGGTTGTACACTGCAGCAAGCATTGCAAGTTTTCTGTTGTGATTTAGCCTTGTCAAAACTCTTTCTGTATCGTGGCTGCCAATGAGGTTTAGCTGGCATGAAAAAAGTATAGGATTAAATTTTAGCCTGTAATCTGCTAAAATCCTTGATGCATTCTCTGCATTATATTTACCCAATAAATACCTTGCAAAAACCTCCCATGAAAAGTAGTTCATCACCCCGTCAAACATATCTCCCATCAAAAAGTTTTCGCTTCTGTGCATAACCTCACCAATTAAAAGAATGTCTTTCTTTATGGCTTTTAACTCTCTTCTTATCCTTCTTATAAAGTTTTTGTCAAGCTCGTTTGCAACGTCAAACCTGAAGCCGTCAACATCAAACTCCAAAAGCCAGTACTTTAAAACCTCCAAAAAGAAGTCCTGAACATCTTTGTTTGAAGTATTTATCCTCGGCATGCTGCTAACATTTACTGCAAAAGTCTCATAATTCCCTTTTTGAATATCAACAGGCAAAGACCTTATGTTGTACCAGCTATAATACTTAGAATTTTCGCCTTTGTTTATGACATCCTGAAAAGCAAAAAATCCAACACCTGTGTGGTTAAAAACCATGTCAAGTATTATTCTGATACCATTTTCGTGAAGGCTTTTTACTAAATCTTTGAATTCTTCTTTTGTACCCAAAAGCGGGTCAACATCAAAATAGTCATCCACGTTGTAGCGGTGGCTGGATACCGATTTGAAAATTGGTGTAAGATAAATGGCATTTATTCCAAGAGATTTAAAATAGTCTATCTTTTCTCTTATACCTGCAAAGTCACCACCAAGAAAAACTTCAGAGCCCGCAACATCCCAACTGCAGTAATCCCAATCAAACAATTTTCGGCAAGGCACCTCTTTTTTGCCTCTTTTGAACCTGTCGGGAAATATCTCGTAGACAACCAAACCCTCTGCAAAAGAAGGTTTTTCAAAAATATCTGCCTCATTTGCATAAGGGAACTGAAAAGCATCAAAATATAGGTTTTCTTCGGTATCTGCAAGTCCAAACTGGTTAAATATCTTAAAACTTCCATCTAAAAGCTCAATCAAAAACTTGTATGCAAACCTTGGCGTTTTGTTTTGTACCTGTGCTGTATATATTTCAAAATTCCCAACTTTCATGTAAAAATTCATTTTAACCTTCTGGGCTTCCAAATCATACCTGTCCGAAAATATCAAAGTGACGCTCCTTGAAAAACCTCTTTGCACCCACAGTCTCACATAAAACCTATCCTTGCTTATAGCAAAAATGTCATGAACCTGATTGTGAATAACCTGCAAACCGTGCACTCTCCTTTTGAAATATTTTTTGAAATACAATATTGAAATTTATTTTATCACTTTTCTATCTGTAATGCAAATGTTTGCACAAGATTTTTATAAATAACATTTTCAAGCTTTTCAAAAGGTCAAATTTGGGTATTTTCAAATCAATCAAATAATTGTAAAATAAAATAGAACAAAAAATCAACACAACACAATATGGTGACAATACATTTTAAAGAAAGGTGGAGAAAATGCAAGATATACAGATTGTCAAATCACAAATATGCAGGATTGGAAGAATCATGTACGAGAGAGGTTATATAAGCGGACCTGATGGAAACATCTCTGTAAGAGTCGATAAGGATAAAATCATTACAACACCGTCAGGTGTGTCGAAAGGTTTTTTGAACGAAGATATGCTGGTTTTAATTGATATGGAAGGAAAAATTCTTGAAAAAACAAATTACAAGCCATCGTCTGAAATAAAGATGCACCTCAGAGTTTACAAAGAAAGAGAAGACATAGGCGCCTGTGTTCATGCTCATTCACCTTATGCAACAATATTTGCAGTTTTAAGAAAACCTCTTGACAAGCCAATTTTAGCAGAATCAGTTTTCATCTTTGGCGGGTATATCCCTGTTGCACCCTTTGCAACACCTTCAACAGTTGAGGTGCCAGAATCTATAGCTCCTTTTGTAAAAGACTATGATGCTGTGCTTCTCTCAAATCATGGCGTTTTGACATACGATAAGGACTTGGAGATGGCATTTTACAAACTCGAGATTGTTGAGTTCTGGGCAAAGATTTTATTTCTATCAAGCCAGATAGGCACACCGCAAGTTTTGAGCCCTGAGGAAATTCAAAAGGTTTTGGATTTGAGAAAGGAGACCAAAAATGATTGATTTAGAAAAACTTAAAAACCCGGATAGCTTTTACAGGTGTGCACCTTTCTGGAGCTGGAATGACAATTTAAAAGAGGAAGAGCTTTTGCGCCAGATAACTGAAATGCACAAAAAAGGTTATGGTGGCTTTTTCATGCACTCAAGGGTTGGGCTTGTGACAGAATATCTTTCGAAAGAGTGGTTTTATCTTGTCAAAAAATGTATAGAGCATGCAAAAAAGTTAAATATGCTTGCATGGATTTACGATGAGGACAAATGGCCGTCTGGTTTTGCAGGTGGTGCTGTTGCTCTTAAAAATCCTTCATACAGGCACAAGTTTTTAGTACTTTTGAAAGAGGACCAAGTAGAACAAGATGATGAAGTGCTTTCAAGCTTCGTCCACAGAAATACAAAGTACATTGTTGCAAAGCGCACAATGAGGCTTGGCGACAAGTGGTTCAACGGAAGCTGTTATGTTGATCTTCTTTCAAAAGAGGTTACAAAGGAGTTTATAAATCTCACACATGAAGAATACAAAAAAGTTTGCCAAGAATATTTTGGCAATGCAATGCCGGGAATATTCACCGATGAGCCAACATATTTAAGAGTCCACTACAAAGATATCCCTACTTTGCCATGGACAGAAAAGCTGCCAGATAGGTTTTTGCAGAAAAAAGGATATGACATAAAAGAGCACTTTGAAGAGCTTTTCTTCAATGTTGGCAATTACCACAAGGTCAGGTTTGACTTTTTTGACATTGCACTTGAGATGTTCATAGAAAACTTTACCATTCCGTATGCAAAGTGGTGTGAAGAAAATGGTATTATGATGACAGGTCATTACATGGCGGAAGATACAATGCGCGGTCAGACTGAATGGATAGGCGCTGCAATGCCCCATTACGAGTATATGCGGCTTCCTGGAATTGACAAGCTTGCAAGACATTTAGAGCAGACAGTTACAATCAAACAGGTATCATCGGTCTGTGAGCAGCTTGACAAAAAAGGAGTGCTGTGCGAAACCTTTGGGACAACAGGTCAGCATGTGAGTTTTCTTCACAGAAAATGGATATCAGATTGGCAGGCAGTGCTTGGTGTAACATATATAAACCCACATCTTAGCCTGTATTCCATGAGAGGTGAGAGAAAAAGAGACTATCCACCAAACCTTTTTTACCAGCAGCCATGGTGGGAAGATGAAAAGTTCTTTGCAGACTATCTCGCAAGAATCTCTTATATAGCAGGGCTTGGCAAAAGAGATGTTGATGTACTTGTCATCCACCCAATATCCTCTGCGTGGGCAGAATATTCCAGGTTTGACGATAGCGTAGACAAGCTGGACAGTTTGCTTGACAAAACGGTAAAAGAACTCATAGCAAACAAGATTGATTTTCACTTTGGCGATGAAATAATACTATCAAAGTATGCACAAATCGAAAATGGCAAAATCAGAGTTGGTAGTTATAACTACAAAGTGGTTGTCTTGCCTCCTCTTACAAACTTAAGAAAAACAACAATGCAGCTTTTGCAGAATTTTATAAATTCTGGCGGCAAGGTAGTTTCACTAAAAGATTTTATGTTCTCAAGATTTGAACTTTGCATGATAGATGGCAGCAAGTGCGATATCCCCTTAAAAGAAAATTTTATAAATGTTTCAAATATAGATGACCTTGTTAGCATCTTAAAAGAAGAAGTTTCAACTTATATCGAAGTGATTGATAAAAAGACAGGTCAAAACGCTAAAAAGATTATACTTCAGAGCAGAAAACTGGATGACGGAAGTAGAATAATCTTTTTGGCAAACACAGACCTCAAAAGAGAAGTAGAAATCACAATAAAAATCCCTACCGACAACAACGTTTTCGCAGCAGACCTTGTAGATTTTGGCATCTTCAATATACCAACATTGAAAAGGGAAAATGGCTTTGCTGTGATTGATGCAACAATGCATCCTGCATCAAGCCTGTGTCTTTTGGTGTCCGACAAGCAGTTTTCGCAGAATACAAAAAATGTCATCTCAGGCGTTGTATTTGATAATAGTTTTGAATACAGAACAGGTAGCTGTGAGTTTGACATAGAGCTTAAAGACTATAATACACTGATACTTGATATAATAAAATATGAAGTTGATGGAAAGGTAGTATTTGAAGATTGTTATGTTTCCCAGGTTTGGCACAAACATTTTTATAATCTTCCAGAGGGAACACCTTTCAAAGCCACGTATTATTTTGAGGTGGAAAAAGTGCCATCACAGCTTTTTGTAGCAATAGAATGTGCAGAGAACCTTGATATGATTCTTGTAAACGGTCAATCTGTCAAATTTGAAAGAAAAACTGAAAGTTTTTCGCTTGCTCATAACTTTTTGGATGTAAACATCAGCAAGATTGATATTACACCTTTTATCAAACAAGGGAAAAACGAGATTGTGATAAGTGGCAGAAAGTCAAACAACATTACAGCACCTGGCTGCCATGAAAGAGTAAAAGACCCTAAAAATCACAGACCAACTGAGGTTGAAGCCATCTATCTTATCGGGAATTTTTCTCTTATTTGTGTGGATGAAACAAGATTTGTTATAACTGAGCCCAAAAAACCATGTCATTATGATATAACAAAAGATGGGTATCCTTTTTACGTTGGGACCATGAGCTTAAAAAGCTCTTTTGAAATTACAAAAGAAAACTCAAAAAGAGTCTATATAAAGCTCAACAACGTCAGCGCAGCAGTCGCTAAGGTGTTTGTAAATGGTAAGGAAGCATGCATACTATTTTCTCAGCCATTTTTAGCTGACATAACAGAGCATGTAACTGAGGGCAAAAATGACCTTGAGATAGTTTTAACAAACACACTCTTTAATCTCATAGAAGCAAACCATAAAGCAGATGTATTTGAGGAACTGTTCAGACGTCCACAGAGCTTTATTGATTTTGAAAACTTTACTTCACGATATATGCTCTTGCCATTTGGTCTTGGAAGTTATAGTATATTAACATCTGAGTTTTAAAGGAGGCTGGTTTAAAAATGGAAATTTTAAATGAAATTTCACAGCTTATTCAAAAAGGAAATGCAAAACTTGCACCTGAAAAGGTAAAAGAAGCTCTATCTTCTGGAATCTCTGCTGAGACAATCTTAAACGATGCACTTATCCAGGCAATGTCGGTTGTAGGTGAGAAGTTCAAAAACAATGAGATTTACGTACCAGAGGTATTGATTGCAGCACGCGCAATGAAAGCTGCGCTGGAGGTATTAAAACCAATCCTGACAGAGACAGGTGTAAAACCAATTGGCAAGGTTGTGATTGGCACTGTAAAAGGCGATCTACACGACATAGGTAAGAACCTGGTCGCTATGATGATGACAGGTGCAGGGCTTGAGGTAATCGACCTTGGAGTGGATGTTGCACCTGAAAAGTTCTGTGAAGCAGTGAAAAACTATAGTCCACAGGTTGTTGCAATGTCTGCACTGCTTACAACAACTATGCCAAACATGAAAACAACAATTGAAAAGCTACAAGAACAAGGCTTGCGCGATAAGGTAAAGGTGATAGTTGGTGGTGCACCTGTAACAGAAAGCTTTGCAAAGAGCATCGGAGCTGACGGATATGCACCTGATGCGGCATCTGCCGCAGAGATTGCAAAAAAGTTTGTCCAAGGTGTTGCATAAAAATTTGAAACACTTTCAAATTGCCGCAGGTATTCTTGCCTGTGGCTTTTAATTTTTATATGCTAATTTTTACAATCACAGCTGCAATTATTAAAACCAGAAAATCTACAGCTGCTGCTACTGGGATAAGATATCTTGTCTTTTTCACGTTTGTTGCTGCAAGATATGTTGCAATAACATAAAACAGAGTCTCAGTTGATGCGCATATTATAGAAGAATATATCCCTATCTCAGAGTCAACACCGTATTTTTCAAAGATATCTTTTAACACTGCAAAACTGCTACTGCCAGAAAATGGTTTTATAATAATAAGACCAAGCGCTTCTTTGTATATCCCAAAAAAACTCAAGACAGGAGACAAGAGAGTTTGCAATACATTCAAAATTCCTGTCTTTGTAAAAAGCTCAACAGCTATAATCAGTGTAAAAATGTTTGGAAATATTTTTATTGAGATTTTTAATCCATCTTGCACACCTTCTACAAAGCTTTTGAACACATCTATCCTTTTTGAAACTGCAAACAGGATTACCAGAAGTAAAAAAGAGACTATCAAATAATCTGAGATATTTTTCATTACTTCCACACCTTTGCCAAAACCTTGCACAGGATTATTCCCACAAAAAGACTTGCCATTGAAACAAAAAGTGTAGGAAAGGTAATGGCTGCGGGAGCAGATGATGAAAATTTAGTTCTCAGAAGTATCGCAGTTGTTGGAATTAGCTGAATTGAACAGGTGTTTATCAATACAAACAAAATCATATCGTCAGAGGCTGTTGAATTTTTAGCTTCTTTTGAAAGTTCCTGCATGGCAAGTATACCTGCCGGTGTTGCAGCATTACCAAGCCCAAGTATATTAGCAACAACATTTAAAAGCATAAAATTTAACGCCTTTTCGTTTTTGGTTCTAAATAAAGCTTCAAGAACAGGTCTTAGAACTTTTTTAAAAATCTCAATAAAGTTACTATCTTGAACAACTCTCAAAAATCCCGACCAGAGCATTATTGAAAGCAAAATAGTAAAGAATATATCAGCTGCTTTTTGAGGTGCTGAAAATAAAATTTCTGTAAGTTTTTCTACATTACCAAAAAAAAGCTGATACAAAATAGCAGATATAATTGTAATAATCCAGAATATATTCATTTTTTAACCTCTTTAAAGTTTTTGTCACTATATAATTTATACTTGAGCTTTCTTGAGAATATAACAAAAAAGCACTCTGCCGAAGAATACAAAAAGCACTTTTAGCAGAGTGCAAAACAATTTATAAATACAAAACTTCTCTTAAAAGTTCCATATCAAGAAGAGGTATTTGAGGTGCTATGCTCTCAATATCAACAAACTTTCCTTCTTGGGTTGAAGTATAAATAGCCCACAGGCTCTCAAGCACATGATAAGAAAGCCTGCCTGATGCCCTAAGAGGTGTTGAGAACTTTATTGAAAGTGCCATGTCAAGTATCCCAAGCCCCCGCATGTTGTCGTAATTGAACGGATTGATGTTTGGCATCTTTGTAAATTCTTTGTCGTTGTGCCTTTTTAAATACACACTGCCATGGTCGAAAAAGTTCGGATCTGGAACAATTATCGTGCCTTCTGTGCCATAAATTTCTATCCCCCGCAGGTTTGTATCAGGCACATCATAAGACACAGTAACATTTCCTATGACACCCGTGTCAAAAAGAAGGTTTGCAGTCACATATGTTGGCATTTCAACCTCAATCTTTTCTCCTCTGTGGGGCTCAGAAGTTATAAGTCTTTCTTTGTATGTTATAATGCCCATACCAGATACTTTTTTGACAGAACCAAGTAAGAACACAAGGGCTGTCAAGCAATAAGGTCCAACATCAAAAAGAGGACCTAAGTATTTTTTGAAAATAAAATGTGGGTTTGGATGCCACTTTTCAGGTCCACCATAGAGTATAAAACAGTTTACAGCAAAGGGTCTTCCTATCCATCCATCTTCAATAAGTTTTTTTGCTGTCTGAATGTTCGCACCAAGAAATGTATCAGGTGCACATCCAACTTTAAGGTTTTTCCTTTCAGCCAACTCCAGAACTTCTTTGGCTTCCTTTAACGTTGAGCAAAGAGGCTTTTCACTGTAAAGATGCTTCCCACCTTCCAAAACCCTTTTGTTTATCTCATAGTGGTGCTGAGGCGGGGTAAGATTTAAAACTATATCCACATCAAGGTCATACACTTTGTCAGGTTCCAGCACCTTGGGCACAGAAAACTCTGTGGCTACAACCTTTGCTTTGTCCAAGTCTACATCTGCGCATGCAACAACGTCAAATATCCCAAACCTTTTGAGATTTTTAAGGTAAACTGGCGCAATGTTACCACAACCAAGCACTGCAATTTTTACTTTTTCCACCTTTTTCATCTCCTTCTGTCTTTAAAAATTTACAAGAATCTTTGCATTCATCCCCGCCCTAAAAGGACGAGGCTTTCTGCAAAGATTCTTGTAATTGTTGTACTTTCAGCAGGGCAGCCTCAAATAAACTGACAACTAATATCACGCACAGTTGTTATTATAATCAAATTACAATTTCCAGTTCCATCTAAAAAAGTGTTTGCCTTTACTTTAATATTGCAATTTAGAAAAAATTTTTTTAAAAACCCCCTTGACATTATACCGCTTGTCTTTTTTGATGTTTTTAAAATCATCCTAACTTATCCGCTTTGTTTTTAATATTGTTATATCAAACTAAACGTATTTGTCAACAGATAGTTTTAAGTTTGTTATGAAATTCATTTAGTTTGATATTGTTAATTCTCCAAGTCTGTTCTATAATGAGAATTAAACAAATAGTTTTTTGTGGTGGTTGAGTTAATTTATTTCGATTTAGACTTAAAGAGCTTAGAGAAGAAAAGAATATTTCAAGAAGTGATTTGGCAGAAATTTTAGGAGTTTCTACGCAAACCATAGCGAATTATGAGAATGGACACAGGGCGCCTAATTTTGACACATTACTTAAAATTGCTGATTATTTTAATGTGACAGTGGACTATCTTATCGGCAGAAGCGACTATAGAACAGTAGAAGAACAAATATCCAAAAGAAGTAAGTTTGAAAGAACTGTTGGTAAGAGTTTGAAAGAAGCTATAATAAATAAAAAACTTGAAAAAATTAGATGGGATGAAAAAATAGAAAATGAAGCTGGAACATTTATTGAAGAAATTTTAAAACACTCTGACAATCTTGAAAATTTAACTTCAGTCTATGAGAAATATAATAACGAAATAAAAAAAATAGAAGAGCGTATAGGTGAATTAAATAATCTTATTTCTAGTCTTATGCTAAAATTTGCAGATTTAACCAGATTATTTTATGCTGGAATTCGCTTTGGAAAAGTCCCCAGATTTGATTATTTGTTTGAAGAGTATGGTAAGGATTTTGTGATAAATTATTTTAGGTCTATAATATCAAACCAAAACAACAAAGAAGGTGAATCAGATGGAAGTAAGGATACCTAAAATATACACCTATGCAGACTATCTTGGGTTTCCAGAGGACGCAAGAGTAGAGCTAATTGATGGTGTCATCTATGATATGAGCCCTGCACCTTCAAGAAAACATCAGAAAATAGTGGTGGAGTTGACGACGGTAATAAATAACTATCTTAAAGCAAGTAAAAAGTTTTGCGAAATATATACAGCTCCATTTGATGTTGTTCTTGTTGAGGAAGGACAGGACGAAAAACAGGCAATCAACGTTGTCCAACCTGATATTTCAATTATTTGCGACAAGAGAAAGCTTACTGATAAAGGCTGTGTTGGAGCTCCTGAGATGATAATTGAGGTTGTATCTGAATATAATCCATCTCACGACTATGTAAGAAAGCTGAACCTGTATAATCAGTTTAAAGTCAAAGAATATTGGATTGTCAATCCTTATGAAGAAAGTATTGTGATTTACACATATAAAGACAATATAGGTTACTCTTCACCAAAGGTTTATACCTTCAATGACAAGGTCAAGGTTGGTATCTTTGAAGACCTTATGATAGACTTTGCTCAAATCAAAGAGGTGTTATAACAGCCTGCCCGATGTCATTCCAAACCTCAAAACCCTTGAAAATAAATGGCGCGCCCAGGAGGATTCGAACCCCCGACCTACGGATTAGAAGTCCGTTGCTCTATCCAGCTGAGCTATGGGCGCACATTTAAATGGTGCGCCATTAGGGACTCGAACCCCAGACCCGCTGATTAAGAGTCAGCTGCTCTACCAACTGAGCTAATGGCGCACCTGTTATTCTTTTTTTATTAAATTAAATGGAGCTGGCGATGGGACTCGAACCCGCAACCTGCCGATTACAAGTCGGCTGCTCTACCGATTGAGCTACGCCAGCACCATTTATTTTCATAAATGGTGGAGGGGGTTGGATTCGAACCAACGAAGCCTGCGGCAACAGATTTACAGTCTGCCCCCTTTGACCACTTGGGTACCCCTCCATGTTTTGCTTTCAATTAAATTTAAAACCGACGCTTTTGTATTTTAGCACACTCTACTTTTATTTGTCAATACCCCATTTTCTTTTCATGGTCGGGGTGAGAGGACTTGAACCTCCGGCCCCATGGTCCCAAACCACGTGCTCTACCAAGCTGAGCTACACCCCGCCATCAGCATTTATATGATAACACCATTTTTGTTTTTAGTCAAGAGGTTAAACACAGGAAATTTTTAACTTCTTTGCTCTCTGCTATGCATGGTATAATAAATAATGCCTACAATGTAAATCAAAATAATAGTATTTGGAGGAAGAAAGAAAATGCAGCATATCTTTAGCAAAGTCAGAAAAGCGGTAGAAGATTTTGAGATGATAGAAGATGGCGACAAAATAGCAGTTGGAGTTTCTGCTGGAAAAGACAGTCTTACCATGCTCTACACTTTGAGCTTTATGAGAAGATTTTACCCCAAAAAGTTTGATGTTGTTGCCATCACAGTTGATATGGGATTTGAAAACATGGATTTTTTGCCAATCAAAGAATTTTGTGATAAAATAAATGTTGAATTTCACCTTGTTCCATCACAGATAAAACAGATTGTGTTTGACATAAGAAAAGAAGAAAACCCCTGCTCGCTTTGTGCAAACCTTCGCCGTGGAATACTTAACTCAACAGCAAAAAGTCTTGGTTGCAACAAGGTGGCGCTTGGTCATCACTTAGATGATGTGGTTGAAACATTTTTCCTGAGCTTATTTTTTGAAGGAAGAATATACTGTTTTTCGCCAAAGACATACCTTGACAGAACTCAGATAACAGTAATTCGACCTATGATTTATGTAAAAGAACATGAGCTGAGGTCTTCCGCAAAAAAGCTTGAGCTTCCTGTAATCACAAATCCATGCCCTGCAAACGGAAAAACTAACAGGCAAAGAATAAAAGAGTTTGTAAAAAGCTTGAAACAGTTTCACCCTGCAACCAAGGATTTAGTCTTTAATGCTATAAAGAGAAATATATGGGGGTTAAAAGACTAAACTTTTGAGAGCTTTTTCGACAAAAAAATGGAGGCAAGCTACATGATGAAAAGGTTTTTAGGTTTTGTGTCATTTGCAACAATTTTGTCGCTCGTTCTATCAGCATTTGCAAAGCCGTACACAGAAATCTTGAGATTTAAAACAACACAGCAGATTGCTCCTCGCACGTATTATGAAAAGTACGAACTTTTGACAGATGAGGGGTTTGTGGATATAAACTGCATAAAGCTTGACCTTATAGATGGTGGATTTGACTTTGACGTGCTAAAGTCAAACGTTGCAAATTCAGGTGATTTTGTCTACAACATGGTGTACAATCAGATTGATAAAAATCCAGTTGCTGCAATAAATGCAAACTTCTTTTACACAAACACCAAGACAGACTACAATAAAATCTGGCCAATTGGAATTTCTGTATCAGGTGGCAAGATTCTATCTTCACCAAACATCAAGCAAAATACCTTCCCGGCTTTTGTGTACACAAACTCGAATGAAATTCTTTTTGACTATATAAATGGTCTTTCATACAAACTTGTAAATGGGGATTCTGGCTATGAGTTCAAGATTGCACACATAAACAAGTTCACAGGTGATTTGACATACCCTATTTTGTTCACAGGCGACTATGTCCAGAAAACCATCGGAAACAAGTACAAGGGAATTGTGGAGCTTATCATAAAAGATGGCATTATCACAGATATCAGAGAAGAAGCTCCAGCTGTGTCCTTGGATAAGGATGAATATCTTTTAGCTGCAACAGGAAACTATGCAAAAAAACTAAAAACAAACTTCAAAGTGGGCGACAAGGTGGAAATCAAGATAGACCTTTCAATTCCACTTGAGAAAATAAAAGCTGCAGCATCTGGTAATACCTTTTTGTTAAAAGATGGCAATATACCAGCTTTTACACATGAGATTGTAGGAAGGCATCCACGCTCTGCAATTGGCATTGACAAAACTGGTCGATACCTTTATCTTGTAGCAGTTGATGGTCGAAATGGAAAGAGCATTGGACTTACTCAGAATGAGCTTGCTCTTTTCCTGCAGTCAATTGGTATATGGACAGCCATAAATCTTGATGGCGGGTATTCCACACAGCTTATTGCAAAGGACAATGATGGAAACCTCAAAGCCTTTTACAGTACAGGCGAGACCCGAAAAGTTTTTGATTCTATAGCAGCTTTTTATAAATATAGAGATGATAAAATTTCCACATTTTATATAGACTGTCCTGACAAGGTCTTTGCAGGCGAAGAGTATCCTATAAAGGTTTTTGCAAAGGACAGATTCTACAACACAATCACATATGACGCTGTATATTTGAAAGTATACCAGGATGCTTATGAGATAGACATAAAAGATGGCATCTTCACACCTTACAAAGATGGCGTTGTGACAGTATCCTGTGTGTATGAGGATGCATACCAGAAAGTTTTTGCACAAAAAAAGATTTCTGTGTACAAACCAGAAATTTTGACATCAGACAAAAAACAACTCTGGCTTTTACCAGGGGAGTCCGAAACGTTAAGATTTTATATAAAAGATAAGCTTGGCCACTTTAAAGAGATAGATTCAAGAAAAGTTCAAGCAGAAGAAAATCCTGCTTTTGAGTTCAAAGACGGAGTTTTTAGAGCAAAATCTAACTTTCGAGGATTTGTAACATTTATTTACAAAGATTTAAAATGCAGTATATCAGTTGGGATAGGTCAAACTACACAGCTTTTAAGGTCGTTTGATTATCTTGCCTTGAGCTGGCCAAAAGGTATTTCGATGTTTCTTTCATCAAAGAACAAGACACAGGGAAAATATTCAAACAAAATATATTTTGTTGTTGAATCAACAAAAGGAAAAAGTTTTAAGCTTGATTTTAAAACTCCTGTTGACCTTACTAATATAAACAAAATCTCATTTGATCTTTGTGCAAAAAATGCAAAAGTCTATTTGGGTTTTAAAATGCCAAATGGCACGCAAAAAGAGGTTGAAATTATACAAACAAATAGTGATAACTTTAAAAACTACTCTTTAAATGTAGAGAATTATAAAACTTTAGATTACATTCTGATTATTCCTCAAAAAACTCAAGGCTATATCTGGATTGATAATCTTGTAGGAAATGTTTTAAACCTGCCTCCTGTTGAAAATATAAATCAGTATATTGCAAAGTTTGATGAGAAGCTTGCAAAATCGTCTGTTATTTTCCTGACAAAGAGTTTTGAAAGCCTACCAAGTGACATTAAGAAAAAGGTAGAATCAAACCTTGGCAGTTATTTGAAATGCTACAGTCTCGAAAAAAACAATCCACCATATGAAAAGAACGAAAAGTTCAATATAGTATTCTTAAGAACAAAAAGTGGTTCGATTTTGGATTTTTCATATTATCAATGGATGAGGATTAAAAATCTATCAGCTGAAAAAAAATCATTGATTGTTGTGTTGGACATACCATTTGAAAGTCTCAGGCAAGATGAAAAGGATATACTTATAAGACTTTTAAAATCAAGAAAAGCACCTTCAATGATCATCTGCACTACAAACGACTACACTTATGTTGAAAGATACGATACTCTTTATATCGGTTATGCATCAACAAATGACCTGCTTGCAAAATCAAGTGCAAAAAGTGTAAACCTTGCATGTGATGTTGAGAAAGGATACATTTATCTTACAAGAGGGTATTAAAAAACAAAAGGTCCAGACAAAGCGTTTGGACCTTTTTGTTTTAAAGGATTATGAGAATAAATCCTCCACTTCCTTCGTTTATAATCCTCTGCAAAGTCTCTCTGAGCTTTTCTTGACTGTCTTCTGGTACCCTTAAAAGCTTATTTTGAAGTCCTTCTTTCACAAGCTCATGAAGCGATTTTCCAAATATGTTTGACTCCCAAATCTTTTTTGGGTCATCTTCAAACTCTTTCATCAAAAAGTTCACAAGCTCTTCGCTCTGTTTTTCTGTTCCAACAATTGGTGACACCTCTGTCTCAACTTCCACTTTTATAATGTGCAAAGATGGTGCAGAAGCCTTGAGTCTTACACCAAAACTGTTTCCCCTCTTGACTATTTCTGGTGTCTCAAGTTTGAGCTCATCTAAAGCAGGTGCAACAATGCCGTATCCCTTCTCTTTTGCTTCTTCAAGAACATCTTTTAATTTATCATACTCTTTCTTTATCTGTGAAAGGTCACACAGAAGTCTTACAAGATGATGTTCACCTTTTATTTCAAACCCGGTTGCCTCTTCAATTATCTTGAACAAAAGCCCTTCTTTAAAATAAATTGAAAATTCACTTTTTCCATCTCCCAAATTTATCCCTACAACCTCACACCTGTCAATCTGGGGATGTTGTTTCAAAATCTCAAGTTGGTCTGTTATATCTCTTATTTTGTCAAGCTTTTCTGCATAGTCCTTTATCTTTTCATAAACCTCTTTTTTGAGCCAGGACTCGTTTTCTAACTCTTCAAACCATCTTGGCAGGTTGATTTTAACCTCAACAACAGGAAACTCAAACAGTACTGTCTCTAAAATTCTCTTTACATCCTCAATCTGCATCTGAAGACAGTTGACAATTAAAACTGGCATTTTGTACTTCTCTTCAAGTTCTTTTTTGAGCTCCTGCGTGTCAGGTGAGTAAGGTTTTGCAGTGTTGAGAACAATCACAAATGGTTTGTTGATTTGTTTTAATTCCTCAACCACTCTCTCTTCTGCCTTTATGTAGTTTTCTCGTGGTATATCAGTAATTGTGCCATCTGTTGTAACAACTATTCCAATTGTTGAATGGTCCTGGATGACCTTTTTAGTGCCAATCTCTGCTGCCTCTTCAAACGGGATTGGCTTTTCAAACCACGGTGTTGTAACCATGCGCGGATGATTTTCTTCCAGGTGTCCCATTGCACCTTCTACAAGGTACCCAACGCAGTCAACAAGACGTACCTTTAACCTCGCACCGCTTGATAGCAAAATTTCAACAGCTTCATTAGGCACAAACTTGGGCTCTGTTGTCATTATAGTTTTGCCCTGGGCGCTTTGCGGAAGTTCATCCTTTGTTCTCTCTTTTTTATACTCATCTTCAATGTTTGGAATTACAAAAAGGTCCATGAATCTTTTTATGAAGGTTGACTTTCCTGTTCTGACAGGTCCAACAACACCAATGTAAATGTCACCATTTGTCCTTTTTGCTATCTCTCTATAGATATCAGCATCCATCAAAATATCTTTCCCCCTACGCAATTTTAAATGGACTTGTCAGTAAAAATATATTTGAGTATTAAAAGAATTATTACAAAGATTTATTGACTATAAATACCCTTATAGGGTATATTGACACATGATACGCAATTGAAGTATAATAAAATCAGTAACGCAAATATATATAAGGGGGTATAAAGTATGCCATTTTACGATTTGAGATGCAAAGAATGTGGTGAGGAGTTTAATATCAGAGCTTCCATTAAAGAGAGGGAAAACAAAGAGATTGAATGTCCAAACTGTCACAGCCGCGAGCTTGAGACAGTTTTCAAAAGTGTTAATATAATTTCATCTTCTCGTTCAGACAGCAGCGGATATTCATGCTCAAGCGGATGCTGCGGCGGATCTTGTGGGTTTTAACACAGGGGCAATCTTGAATAAAACTTTTCAAGGTTGCCTCTGTTTTTTTTCATTTTTTGTGTGGTATAATTTAAGATATAGAAAACTTTAATCTGTTTATTTTCAAAATGCATGAAAGAGAAGAGCTTGTTAATCTTTTAAAGGATGCCGAAAAGGTTGCAAAAGCCTTGCAAATAAGACCTTTTTCGTTGTACCTTTTAGGTGGCTGTGCATGTATTTTAGGTGAGTATTTAGACAGAGCTACCCGTGATTTTGATATTTTAGATTTGAACTATCCTTCTCAAATTGGAAAAGTCCTCAGGTTTCTTGGAGATTTTGACCTTCTCGAATATGAAAGCACTCCAATAGCACCATCGTTTAAAAAAAGAGCAATAAAGCTTGAGGGTTTTGAATACATAAGAGTTTATGTTCTTTCAAAAGAAGACATTGTGGTCAGTAAAATTATTAGGCTTGATGAAAAAGATATCGAAGATATAGATAAATTAATGCCCTCATGCAACAAAGAATTAATTAACAAAATCATTGAAGAAATCCTGACTAGAAAAGACTTTTTTGAAACAAAGAAGAAAAGATTCTTAGAAAAACTTGAAATCTTCAAGGTGAGATATAATGTATAGGATATTTTGCGAAAGCTATTATAATTATATCAAGAATTTTGAAAACAAAGGCGCAAAGGATGAATATAGGTATAAAATTGCGAAGGTGTTTGAATTGATTGTAGACCCTCAAAAATTTTATAAAGAGAAAAGCAAAAACTCTGAAACTTACCAGAACCTCTGCGATCTTTTGTACTACATGAAAGAAAATATCCATAGATATCCAAAATTTAAGGCTTTTTTATGGACATTAGAATCTCGTCAAATTGAGTCTGTTTACTGCGGCAAAACTCCTCAAAATGTACTTGAAGAACAGGCAAAGCTTGCAAATATGTTTTTAAATCTTGTGTATTGGGAATAAGCTTCCATTTTTCAAATTTAAAAAAAGGACCTCATCGGCAAACGCCGAATCAGTCCTTTTTACCTCTGCTTTTCTTTTACCATCTTCACATATGTTGAGGCTGAAAGCCCGGCAATCTGCCCCTCACCGACAGCTTTTGCAACCTGATAAGGACGTCCTGTACAGTCTCCTGCTGCAAAAAGCCCTTCAATAGATGTTTGCATCTTGCTGTCAACTTTTATGTGCCCATCTTCTGTAAACTCAAGCCCATAAATTAACTGGTCTGCTGGCATAGTTTTTCTGATTACAAAAATCCCATCTACATTCAATATCCTGTCTTCAAGTTCCAATGCATTAACAAAATCTTCCCCATAAACTCCTTTTGGACGTGAGAAAATAACCTCAACGTTATCTTTAAAATGAAACTCATTCTTTTTATAAAGTGGAACATAGTACAACTTTTTTGCAAGCTCAGAAAGATACTCAGCCTCTTCTTCAGCTTCAATAGCCTCTCCAATAACGGCGATGGTTCTTCCCTTGTAAAGCATTCCATCGCAAACAGCACAGTAAGAAATTCCCCGACCTACAAATTCACTTTCATTTTCTAATAAAGTCTTCTTTGGTGTGCCAATTGCTAAAATGACAGAATAAGCTTCGTAAAATTCGTTGTTTGCGTTTATGGTAAAAATATCACCAGATTTGTAGAAGTTTATAACCTTCTTGTGTACAATCTCAATACCCATCTTTTTAGCATGGTCATAAAACGCCTGCAAAAGCTCTTTCCCGGACACACCATGAAACCCAAGATAGTTGTTCACTTCAGGCGCTCTGTAGATACTTGAGTCTTCCTCTTTTGTAACAAACACAACAACACTTCTGTTTGTCTGAGCAAGATTTATAGCAGCAGATAAGCCCGCTGGTCCTGCTCCAATCACAGCACAATCATAAATCATCTTCATAATCACCCCTATATTATTATACCCATACAGGGTATATTTTAAAAGTTATTGTTTTGAATTAAAACTATTTTTTGGTGTAATATCTGTTAAAAAGTTTTTAATATCATCTATAATTTCTTTTATATTGTCTTCAATCTTTTGCACCCACAACTTCATGCTCTGTTCACCTGTGTAATAAGGAATTTTTAAACCTGCCGCAAAAAAGTATTTCTCAAAGGCAAGACGGCTTAAATGATAGCTATATATGTTACAATCAGTTTCATTTTTAGATTCTACAGGAAAAATAATCCCTCCTTTTGTGAGATTTAAAAATTGAATATATGCTATTATCTGATACAAATCATCTCTGATTTTATCTTTTGCATTGCCAGAACAAACAAAGTCAGCCCAAGCAGGTTTGTACTTAGCATCTAACACACAAATTATCTCTTCTTCTTTTTGGAGAATATAATCAGGAATAATCTCCCATTTTCCCTTTTCAGAACCATCAATTGATAATACCCTTTCAGTTTTTTGATATTCTATTCTAATATTATCTTTACCGTTATTATTTTCAAAAGCCTCTTTCAATATTTCATATACAAAAAATTCCCACAGTTCAGATACATCAATAAGTATTGCCTGAAAAGAATCATTAATAGATGAATCAAAGATAGAAATCCCGCAATTTTTCAAAATCTGTAAACAAGTTATTCTTATTTTTTCATATGCGTGATAATATGGATGTACAATCTTTTTTGAACAGTTTTTTAATACTTCTGTCAACTTTGAATTTGCAAATGTGGGTGTTAATTCTTCCATTTGTCTTATCGCTTTATATGCCAATGTCTGTGAATTAATTATATTATCCACAATTTCTCTATATCTATTTCTTACCCTATAATAGGTATGCAAAACAAGATGTAGAAGGTAATTATCATATGTTCGTTCTCTAACGTTATATGCAATTTTACCTAAAAAAGGAACATTATATTTGATAAACCTTGCTTCGTCAAGTTTACCTCTGAAATTAAAATTATTGTTTTCGAAATTTCTATAAGTTCTATAAAGCCCCTGTCTGTATGCTTCTTCAATCTCTATCTTAAATTTGAGAACCATAAGTAAGTTCCATAAATCAACATCACTGACACCTATTTTGATTTTATTCTCATAAAAATTCTTAAGATTTTTAAAGCATTTTGAAAGCAAATAAATTAAAAAATATTGTTTTTTAATTTTATCAAATCTTGAACATATTTCAAATAAAACATATATTTCTCTAACATTGCCTTTCGTTTTATCAGTATTTTTAGCCTCATTTTTGTTACTTCTCTGGTTTTGTATCAAATCTTGTTCTACTTCTTTAAATGCTATCTTTAATCTTATTGCACCAATGTATCCGTAAGTTTGGAGTTGTCCATTTTCAAATTTAAATAATACGTTTTTGCTCTCCTGTTCAAATCTATTTAACTGCTGGTTTTTTTGTTCATTATTTTCTTTATTTTTTACTTTCAATATACAATTGCTTATACTATTTTGGGCAATAGCCTCATTTAATTTCTGTAATATTAACCCAATATTAATCTTTTCAACATCTTCTTTTGAAAGATAATTGTCTTTATTTTCGCTGTTATCTTCACTGTTTTTTAGTCTTTCATCATAAATTTCATACGTATTTTCTTTGTCAAAAATCTTTAATTTTATATCTTCATTGTTATTCAAATTATAAACTGTATAATCACACAGACGAAAAATATATCTATCTGCAAACATATTTTCGATTCACCTTGAGTAAACATTTCTCAATTATTGTTCTGTAAATTATTTTTTTAAACTTTCAGAACCTTGGATGTTTTCTTCTTCTGGGTTATTATTGCTTTTTTGACTATTATCTATTTTACTCTCAATTATTTTTTCTATCTCGCTTATAAAATTCTCCCCATTTTCATATCCTCTTACATACTCATTTAAAAGTGGCTTTAATCTATATTCCCACAACTCATCAAAAGCAGATTTAAAACTATTTTCATCTATAGCTTTTTCAATATCAATTTCTCCAAAATATGCTGGTCCAATGTGGTAATGTTCATTCAAACCAAATTCTTTCCCTTCGGACGATATCCTTTTATTTATTTCTTCAGCTATTTCAGAAAGTTTTTTGACCAGTTCCTCTATCTTTTCATCTGTTATTTCCCACCGCAATTTGCTATCTTTCTTCTTATTTTCAAATATACCCTTTAGTACATCTTTCATAACATAATTTGTCTTAATTTCAATCCAAACAAACCTTCTACGCATAGCAAAGTCTATCGTTTCTACATTTCTATCAATATCGTTCATAGTTCCAATTATGTAAACATTCTCGGGAATATAAAAGCCGTCTTTGAATGGATCTTCATCACTTTTGTCAATATTTTCATAAATGTAACTATACTGTGTCTTTATTTTATGCTTTTCCCCCCTATAGCTATTTTCAATAAGTACCATTACTTCCCCAAAAACTTTTGAAAGATCTGCCCGGTTTATCTCGTCTATTATAAAAAAGTACTTGTAGTTTTTATTTTTTGCCGCTTTTCTGCAGAATTTTTTGAACACACCATCTTTCAGTTCAAAAGCAATATTTGCTGCGTTGCCGTTCTTCTGGATAACCGGTTTAAAACCTTCTATAAAGTCTGTATAATCGTAAGAGGGATGAAATTGGATTTTCTCAATATAATCTTCAGGATTTATTTGCTTGCCATCTTCCTCTATTATTTCTTTGGCAATTTCTTTTGCAAGATAAGTCTTCCCTGTACCAGGTGGACCTGTTAAGATGATAGCTTTATTATGCATTAAATACTTCATTATTATTTTTTTAATTTTGTCAACATTGGATTCTTTACTAAATGTATCTATATTTTTAATATTATTTGATTTTATGTAATAACCTTCCATTATCTGTTCTATTTTCATCTTCATTTTGTTTAATTCATTGTTAAACTCACCGTTTTTTATTTTAACTATTATATCACTCCAATCAACGTTTTTTCCAACTCCAATTGATTCTAAAAATATTTCATATAAATTTAAAATAAATTCAATTTCTTCTTTAAATTTATCAAGAGGTAACGCCAAGAACTCATCTTTGTTGTATAATTTGCCAAAAATATGATTTTCTTTTTTATATGCTAAATTACTATGTATTTCTTCTTCAATTCTTTCAACAGGAAACACTTCTTTTACAGGTTCAAAATACTTTCTTAGTATTTCCGACAATCCTTCAATCAATTCTTTTTCTCCTGCAAAACCAAAAGATAAATAAACTCTTTTTGGAGGTTCAAAAGTCTCTTTCGACCTATTAGAAAATAAATAAACAAAATAAAAACCTTTTTCTACTTCAAAATGTTTCCTTTTTATTACTACATAAGGATTGTATTGAATTTCATCATTTATTTTTTTTCGTGTATCTATAAGTATAAACTCATAATCTTTATTTTTATAACTTGTTACTATCTCTTCTCTTGATTTTCCGGTAGGGTCCTCAAACGTTTTTCTTATTATATTACCATACAAATATTTTATCGCTTCTTCGAAATTCATATTTAAGGACATTTCTTTCAAAAACCCCCGTAATTTTTGCAATTTTTTAAACTTTCAAGAAATTTTCAATATCCAAGACAAAAATCACCGCTCCACCCTGTTCAATCTTTTGCTTGCTCATAAAAAACAGAGTCTGAAGAGCAGGGGGCAAAGTAGATTTTGAAACCTCTCTCCTTTCTGACACATTCTTTTTTATAAGATCAATTACCTCATCAACTCTCTCATCCTCAACACCTATCATGAATGAAACTGTCCCTCTGTTTAAAAGACCACCTGTTGAATAAATAATTGTAGCAGAAATCCCGTTTTCAATAAGTGCAAGGTTCAGTTTATTCTTATCCACTTCTGATACAATTGCCAAAACTAATTTCATTTTTTAAATTCACCCTTTTCAAAAATCAATTATGATATTATTTTACCACAATTTTCTTAAGTTGATTTAAATTTTATGCCAAATCTTTGTTGTTAGCAAATGCAATTTTGGTGGTATAATAAATAAGTTAGAAACTTTTAAATCCATTTTGACAAGGAGATGTCGCAAAGATGCTTGAAATTATTGACCTTCACGTTGAGGTTGGCTCAAAAGAGATTTTAAAAGGTGTATCGCTCACAATCCCTGATGGAGAGACTCATATTCTGTTTGGCCCAAATGGAAGCGGAAAAACAACACTCATGATGAGCATAATGGGTCTTCCAAAATACAAAATAACGTCAGGCAAGATAATCTTCAATGGCGTTGACATCACATATATGCCAACGCATGAGAGAGCAAAGCTTGGGATTGGAATGATGTTCCAAAAACCACCGGCAATAAGAGGTGTTGAGCTTCAAAAACTTTCTGAGATAATAAAATCTATAAGAAATACAGATGCTGATGTCCAAGAGTATGCAAGAATTTTAAATTTAGAAGATCATCTTTCAAGAGAAGTAAACTACGGTTTTTCTGGCGGTGAAATAAAAAGGTCTGAACTTTTGCAACTTTTGTGTCAAAAACCAAGCCTTGTGCTTTTAGATGAACCAGAATCAGGTGTTGACCTTGATAATATAACCCTTTTGGGAAATGTGATTAAAAAGCTTTTAAAAGGCGAAAAGATAAAGAAGCGACACACCTCCGGACTGATTGTCACACACACAGGGTATATTTTAGAGTATGTCAATGCAGACAAAGGTCACATTCTGATGGATGGAAAGCTTGTATGCTCAGGTTCTGCAGAAGACCTCTTTGAAGAGATAAGGCAAAACGGGTTTGGGAGGTGTGAAAATTGTCTTCAAGACACTATATAGATGAAAAGATTTTGGAGCTTGCAAAATCAGCTCTGGATAAAAAGGCAGCTTATGGGCAGGACATTGATCTTTCAGCCTTTGAAGAGGCAGAGGAAAAAGACCAGATTTCAGAACTTTCCAAACTTCCAGAAGAGATTCAAAAAACAATCCTTAATGCTGGAATAGAGGTATCTGAAGAAGGCCGGTCGGGAAGTTTCTTGCAGCTTGACCACTCTGTTGTATACAGGCGGCTTCAGCAAAGGTACCATGGCCAGCTTGAAATTCTGGATATAAATGAAGCTTTGGAAAAGTATCCAGAGGTTCGCGAAAAGTATTTCTGGAAAGCGGTAAAGCCTGACAGGGATAAATACACTGCATTTTCTGCAACCCATCCTGCCCATGGGTATTTTATAAGAGTGTTCAAAGGGCAGAAGGTTGAAAAGCCAATACAGGCATGTCTTCTTCTGCAGGAAAATGCAAGGATACAAAACGTGCACAATATTGTCATCTTGGAAGAAGGTGCAGAGGTTCAGATTATAAACGGATGCGCAACAGCACCAAAGGTAAAGGAAGGGCTGCACATTGGAATTTCTGAGTTTTACCTTGAAAAGGGAAGTAGGCTCACCTTTACAATGGTTCATAACTGGGCAGAAGATTTCTATGTAAGACCCCGCGGTGTAACGGTTGTTGAGGATGATGCTGTGTTTGTTTCAAACTATGTTCTTCTAAAGCCTGTAAAGTCAGTACAGTCGTTCCCAATTGCAATACTGAAGGGTAAAAACTCGGTTGCATCCTTCAACTCGCTCTTGTATGGGCTAAAAGACTCTGAGATTGACATGGGCTCACATATAATACTGGAAGGTGAAAATTCAAGCGGCCAGGCAATATCAAGGGCAATCGTAAAAGACAGCGCAAAGATATACTCGCGTGGAATTTTAGAGGCTCGGCAGAACCTCTCAAAAGCGCACCTTGATTGCCGCGGAATACTTTTATCAAGCAGCGGAATGATGTATGCTGTGCCGGAACTTTTATCTGACGGCGCACCGCAAAGCCATCTTTCACATGAGGCTGCAATCGGTCCTATTGCCGAAGAAGAGATAGAATACCTGATGGCAAGAGGACTTTCAAAAGATGAGGCAATATCTCTTATAACCCAGGGGTTTATGGATGTAAAAATACTTGGGCTTCCAAAACAGCTTGAAAATTATATCCAGGAACTTATTTTGCAGACGCAGGAGGAGAATATGTAAATGTTTTGAGTTATAGACAATCTATAAAATTTTAAAAAGAGGCAAGGTAGTCAAACCCAAACCTATTCCCTCTATTCGGGCAGGTAAGACTTCTTATACAGAAGTCTTAGGGTTTGTTACCTTGCCTATATTGTATACCCTGTTTTTAGGCTTTTATATATCTTTTATTCATACCTTAACGCTTCAATAGGATTTAAGCGGGCTGCCTTCTCTGCCGGAAGCATTCCAAAGATAATCCCAATTAAAACCGAAATCCCAAAAGCTACAATAGCCCATTTTAATGAATATACAGGTACAACACCCGGAATTCGCGAAATCCCTACTGCAATCACAATAAAACCAAGTACTATCCCAATTATTCCTCCAACTCCTGTTATAACCATCGATTCTATAAGAAACTGGACCCTTATATCACTTCTTTTTGCCCCAATTGCTTTTCTGATTCCAATCTCTCTTGTTCTCTCTGTTACAGATACAAGCATGATGTTCATTATTCCAATACCACCGACTATTAAAGATATTGTGGCAATTCCACCGAGTATTATCATCAAAAAATATGTTATCCTGCTCAGCATTGACATGAGCTCTGACATATCATAGATAGAATAGTTGTCTTCCTTTTTTACAAACTTGCTTACAAACTTCTTTATCCTGTTTTTAGCTTCTTTATTCTTATCTGGCGAAACTGTTCGTACAAGAAAATTTTTTGAAAGTGCTTGTTCATTTGATGAAAAGCTGTCTATTGCAAACACAGGCACTATAATACTGTCGTCAATTGTATTGTCTCTGCTACCCTGTTTTTCTTCCAACACACCAACTACTTTGAAAACCTGACCATTTACATTTATCTCCTGCCCTATGGGATTTTGTTTGTCAAAAAGCCTGTCATATATTCTTGAACCTATAACTGCTACTTTTTGTCTGAAATCAGCATCAATAGGAGATATAAACCTCCCTTTAGACAAAGAAAGACCTTGAACCATCATATATTCTGATGTTGCCCCAATAATCTGGCATTCTTCTTTTTCCTTTTTGAAAAGCGCCACAGCCGGATACTGAACAAACGGACTTACACCAAGTATAACATCGCTATTTTTGCTTGCAAAATCTAAAAATTCATCAATTGATATATCTTCACTTTTTGAAGCCGGTCTTATAAAAACATACACAATATTTGTTCCAAGATTTTCTATCTCTTTTGTTATGCTCGCAGTAGTACCTTCCGCAAGCCCTACTGCCGCAACAACTGCTCCAACTCCTATTACAACACCAAGGAGTGTCAGAAACGATCTTAACCTGTTAAGAAAAATGCTCTGGATTGCCATCTTGCAAGAAAGCACAAATTTCTCCATCTTATAGTGTCTACTCCTTTTATTCAAAAAGAGATTTTGTTTTATTTTCAGAAGTGAACTTTGGAAGTACTACCTCTTCGCCTTCCTTTAATCCACTTGTAATTTCAACATACTTGTCGGTTACAACTCCAACTTTGACAAATCTCTTTTCACTATTTTTATAGTAAGAATCACCAATTCCATATTCATCAGTTTTCTTTGTCTTTTCGCTCTTGCCGGTTGGCTTTTCTTTATAAACATAAACATAATACTTTCCATTTTCTTTATGAACAGCCTCAATTGGTACTGTCAGAGCACCCTTTTTCAGCTTCAATATTATCTCCGCATCGGCATGCATACCAAACTTTACACTGCCCGGATTTTTAAATTTTATTTTAACAATAAATTTTGAAATGCTGTCTTCACTCTGAGCTTTTTCGGAAATTTCGTCAACATATCCTTCTACAGGTTTTACTTTTGTGCTCGGCACAGCATCAAGTTTTATCTCAGCCTTCTGCCCAGGCTTTATCTTCAAGATATCAAGTTCCTCAACATAAGCTGTAATAACCAAATTTTCAGGATCAAATACAGAACATATAACCTGTCCAGCTGTTACAATATCACCGTCTTGCAAATTCAAATCAACTACTTTACCATCAATTGGGGATAAAACCTCAAAATTTTTAAGTTCCTTTTCTGCTTCCTCTATCTGAGCCTCTATATCCTCAATTTTTAAATCAAGCTGTTTTACCTGTCTTTCGATATCCTCCGAAGAAAACCTCAGAAGCACTTGACCACTTTTTACTTTTTGCCCATTCTCAACGAAGACCTGCTCTATTTTACCAGTAACTGGGCTTAGAACTGTCTTTTTTGAAAATGCCTCTAAAACTCCTTCACCAAGCGCTATTGCCTTTTCGCCGCCTGAAAGATTCAAAACTACACTTGCCTTAGTACCTTCTAAAAGCATACCGTTTCTGTTGGGAAGCAATACTTTTACATCAAATCCCAAAATATTATCCTGATTTTTATACAATCTGTTCCCAATACCTTCTATAGTTCCTTCTATAGTACTGGTAATCTCAGATATTGCAACATCTACCTTTTGCCCCTTTTTTACCTTTCCGTAACACCACACAGGAAGCTGAACAATCATTTTCATCTTTGAATCATCTACAATAGTCATAATTTGCATTCCCTGTGTGACAAGCAACTCTTCTTGAGCTGAAAGATTTTGTACAAATCCGTCTTGCGGAGATTCTAAAATAAAGTTCTGAAGCTGACTTTGAAAACTTTCTCTTTGAAGTTCAAGGTCTGAAAGCTGTCTTTTCAAAGACTCTATCTTAGCAATCGCCTGAGTATCATCTATCTGAGCAATTAAATTTCCTTTTTTGACATACTGACCGTTTTTGACAAAAACCTTTTTTAAAGTACCACTTGTTTTTGATATGACACTTCTTGTTTTGCTGCTCTGCACAGTGCCGGATGCTAAAAGGGTTTGTTTTAGCGAAATTTTCTGAACCTTTGCAGTCTTTGGCTTAGATGAAGTATTATTTTTTCTCCCAGATGGCATTGTTAAAACAAGTGTTAAAATAAATCCCACTAATATAAGTAACACTATAATTATAGCCTTTTGCCAGTTTTTTAGCCCTTTTGCACTGCTTTGCATAAATAAATACTCCCCTTTTTTCTATTTGCCTCCAAAATCTCTTATTTTTGTATAAATAGCATAGCCACTGGCGCTATAAGAGTAATTATAGCATATATAGTTGTAACTATTGTACTCTTAACTTTGTTAAGTTCACAAACAGCAAATACTCCAATTCCAATCAAGACATACCGCCAGATAGAAAATACATTCAGGTATGTTGCTATAAAATACTTAAAATCTTTACTAACATCTAATATATTTAAATTCACAGCTCTGGCATATATAGCATAGAAAACATAATAAGGAATCATAACAATATTTGCAACAGCCACAATTGTAAGCGCCTTTTTGTAGTCAATCTCACCACCGGCAAGTCTTACAATCATGAGCAAAATAAATGCAGTAATAAAAAATGAAATAATATAGTGCAAAAATTCTGATCCTGCTAAAAATGCAGGCGATGTTGTCATTTTTAAAGTTTTTAGATTTATCTTTTGCAATTCAGGATCTTCAACCGTTCTTTTCACATACTCCAATAAAGCTTCTTCAGGTATTCTGGGTATAAAAAGCATAGAAAGTGCCGATATCAATGGGATTAAAAATATTAAAACCAAGAAATCCTGTTTTTCTTTTACTTTCTGAAATACCTTTGTTGGTGATACAATAAGATTTAAAAGATTTGAAGGTTTTAAATATTCCATCTTTCATAACACCTCACAAAGAAAAGATTTTATAAAACTTGTACACATAGACACCATTTTTTCAATTACTTATAAATTTACTGTAAATATTATACTTTAAGTTTTTGTTTGTTGCAAGAAATGTTTGTAATATGGCTAAAAAAATAAAATAGCTGCCTTTATTTTTGTTTTTATCGGCAGCTATTTTAAGTTCTTGTAAGAATTCTTAATAAAATTTTTGCCTCAATGTCATGAGCTTTTACACTACTGCAAACTGGCTCATGTAAAGATTATAATAAAACCCTTTCTTTGCTATAAGTTCATCATGTGTACCCTGTTCAATGATTCTTCCATTGTATATGACAAGAATAAGGTCTGCATTTCTGATGGTTGAAAGTCTGTGGGCTATAACAAAACTTGTTCTTCCCTTCATGAGATTTAACATTGCGCTTTGAACAAGCTTTTCTGTCCTTGTATCGATATTGCTTGTAGCCTCATCCAATATAAGAATTGCAGGGTCGGATAATATTGCTCTTGCAATTGCCAAAAGCTGTCTTTGACCCTGGCTTAAATCCATTCCGTTGTCTGTAAGCACCGTATCATAACCATGCGGAAGATGTTTTATAAACTCATGTGCATTTGCCATCTTTGAAGCTAATATTACTTCATCGTCTGTAGCAGAAAGTTTTCCATACCTTATATTTTCCTTAACAGTTTCTGAAAACAAAAATGTGTCTTGAAGAACAATTCCAAGCTTTTTTCTGAGACTATGCCTGTTTATCCTTCTTATATCAATACCGTCAATCAAAATCTGCCCGCTGTCTATATCATAAAATCTGCTAAGCAAATTCACAATTGTTGTCTTTCCACTTCCAGTAGGTCCAACAAGGGCTACCATTTGCCCGGGTTTTACTTTAAAACTCACGTTTTTGATAACAGGTTGCCCTTCTGTGTAAGAAAACCACACGTCTTTGAATTCAACCTCGCCTTTAATATCTTGTAGCTCAATTTCATCTTCAAAAGAGGTTTCTTCTACCTCATCCATTATCTCAAAAACTCTTTCAGCTGAAGCAAATGCAGATTGTATTTGATTAAACTGGTTTGCAAGCTCATTTAATGGTCTTGTGAACTGTCTTGCGTATTGAATAAAACTTGCAATTGTTCCCACAGTTATAAAACCTTTGAGCGCTAAAAAACCACCTGACGCTGCAACAATTATAAATGCAAGGTTGTTCAAAAGGTTCATAAGAGGAGGGATAATACCTGAAAATATCTGGGCTTTTATACCTGTCTTTGCAAGCTCTCTGTTTACCTTTTCAAATTTTTGCATCTCTTTTGCTTCTCTCGTAAAAACCTTGATTACCTTCTGACCAGTTATATCTTCTTCAATTATACTGTTCAAACTACCTAAAAGCTTTTGGTTTTGGGAAAAAAGTTTCCTTGTTCTTGTTGCAATAAGGTTTGTGAGCCAGAACATAAGCGGCACAACTGTCAGTGTTAAAATTGTAAGCAAAGGACTTAAAACCAGCATAACAATTATTGAGCCTGTTATGGTTATAATACTTGAAAATATTGAAGTTAAACTTGCATTGAGAGTATTTGTCACAACATCAATGTCGTTTGTCAGTCTTGACATCAAATCTCCATGTGCTCTTGTATCAAAAACTTTAATCGGAAGCCTTTGGAGTTTTGCAAAAAGCTCATTTCGCATCTTGAAAACTACTTTCTGAGAAATTGTCATCATCCCATAGCCCTGAAGATAAGCAAACAAGGAGTTAAGAAGATAAATTCCTATCATAGCCAGCACTATTTTATAAAGTCCATCAAGTTTTTTGGGAACTATATATCCATCTATGGCTTTTTGTATTAAAAGAGGAGAAATGATCTGCAAAATTGCACCTATCACGACAGTAGCAAATATACCAAAAAGCAAAATTTTAAACTCTTTAAAATATATCCACAACCTCTTCAAAGTAGACTTTAAATCCTTGGGTTTTGCACCTTTGGACAAAAATCTGTGTCCCGGTCCTCTTCCCGGTACAGGACCCGGTCCAAATACAGGTGGTTGAAATGAAGTCTGTTGTTTTTTATCAGGCAATTTTGTTTCCCTCCTCTCCACTCTGAGTCAAGTAAATCTCTCTGTAGATTGGACAGTCTTTTACAAGCTCGTCATGCATACCAATTGCTACAATTTTGCCTGCGTCCATGACAATTATCTTATCTGCATGTCTTATGGACGATATCCTCTGGGCTATTATAAAGGTTGTTGTACCTACCATGTATTCTTTCAAAGCTGCTTGAATCTTTTTTTCGGTTGCCATATCAACAGCTGATGTACAGTCATCCAGTATTAATATTTTTGGTTTTTTCAAGATAGCCCTGGCAATTGAGATTCTTTGTTTTTGCCCACCTGAAAGATTTACTCCACGCTCAGACACCTCTGTCTCATATCCTTTTTCAAAACTCATAATAAAATTGTGAGCCTGTGCTGCCTTTGCAGCTTGTATTATTTCTTCCATAGTAGCATTTTCATTGCCCCATGCAATATTTTCTTTAATTGTTCCTGTAAAGAGAATTGTGTCTTGCAAAACTATACTGATACTCTTTCGTAAAACTTCAACGTCATAATCTTTTACATTTATATCATCAACTAAAACCTCGCCTTCTTGAACATCATAAAGTCTTGGGATTAAACTTACAAGAGTAGATTTTCCAGAACCTGTTGTGCCAATAATACCAATTATTTCACCGGGTTGTGCAACAAACGATATGTTTTCAAGTGCTGGATTTTCCTCATCTTGATTGTAATAAAATGTTACATTCCTAAACTCCACTTTTCCAAATTCAATTGGTTTTTTGATTGCGTTTTCTTTATTTTTTATATCAATATCACATTCCAGAACCTCATTGATTCTCTCTGCAGAGGCACTTGCTCTTGTGATGAATAAAAAGATGTTACCTATCATCATGAGAGAAAACAGTATCTGCATTGTATAGTTTATAAATGCCATAAGCTGCCCTACTTGCAAACTACCATATTTCACTTCAAACCCGCCAAACCATACAACACCTACCATTGCAATGTTCATGACAAGTCCAAACAGTGGCATTGTAACTACAACAATACCAAAAGCTTTCATGGAAGTTTCTAAAAGCTCTCTATTTGCATCATAAAACCTCTTGAGTTCATGTTCATGTCTGACAAAAGCTTTTACTACTCTGCTTCCTAAAAGATTTTCACGCATTACAGCGTTCACTCTGTCTATTCTCTTCTGGAGCTGAGAAAATAAAGGAAAGCTGTATTTTATCATAATATAAAAGATTAATATTACAAATGGTATTGAAATAAACAAAATGAGCGAAAGTTTTGGGTCTATTGTAAGAGTCATTATAATTCCACCAATGAAAAGAAATGGCGCTCGCACAACTATTCTTAGCATCATCATGACAATGTTTTGCATCTGCACAACATCATTGGTAAGCCTGGTTATAAGAGTTTCCGGACGAAACCTGTCAACATTTTTGAACGAGAATGACATTATCTTTTTGAACAAATCGCATCTCAAGTCGTAAGCAAAGTTCTGGCTTGCAATGCTTGAAAACACAACACATCCTCCACCGCCAATCATACCAATCAGAGCTGCTAAAATCATTATCAGTCCTGTCCTAAAAATGTATTCCATATCGCCTCTTTTCAGCCCAATATCAATTATTTTTTCCATAAACCTTGGCTGCATTATATCCATTGCAACCTCTAAAATCATAAACAAGGGAGCTAAAATCACAGCCCACATATATGGTTTTAAGTATCTGAAAAGTTTTAGCATTTTTTTATTGACCTCCTTTATGTTCACAGCATCCTATCATTTTTAAAACAAGTTTTTTGAGCCTTTTTAGCAGATACCATAGCTCTTCAATCTCGTCCTCAGAAAGTCTTGAAAGATTAATCTCAAGGTTCTGGTTTACCCACTGGGCATGAACATTTAAAAACTCTTTTCCTTTTTCTGTTGTTTGTACTATTGAAACTCTTCTGTCAGAATCATCTTTGAGCCTTTCCACATATCCTTCTGAGATAAGCTTATCCACAATAGGCGTTAAATTAGGAGCTGAAATGTTTAGTCGTTTTGCAAGCTCAGACATGTTTATCGGACCAAACACATCTATAATATGCAACACATGTATAAACCTCGGCAAAAGTCCATATCTTTCAGAAAACACATCTTTTTTAAGAATCTTATTGGTTATTAGCGGAAAAAGAGACAACATGTTTTCAGCAATCTGGCTTATCATCTCTTTTGAAATATTCATATCAGAACACTCCTTTTTAAGTTGAAAATTTTTGAGTAGAGTAATATAATATCTTGGAATAAATACCCTTAAAAACTTTTAAAGCCTCTCAATTTGTTATATGAACATAACTAATAAATTAATTCGGTAATATCAAAAGTTTTGATTTTTTTGAGACAGAAAATAGTTATGATTTTATAATTATTATATTACTATAACTATTTCTAAGTCAATAAATTTACTTTAAGGAGAGTTGTCAATGACGGGGCTTGGAACGATAGTAAATGCTGTTTTGGTGGTTGTAGGTTCTATTTTGGGACTTACTCTAAAATCCGGAATACCAGAAAGATTTAAAACAACAATCATGCAGGCAATATCTCTTTCTGTTATATTCATTGGAATCTCCGGAGTACTGCAGGGTATGTTCAAGGTACTTTCAAACGGAAAAATAGACAGGCAGTTTATAATGCTTATGATTTTCTCTCTTGTGATCGGTGGAGTTTTTGGTGAGATATTAAAAATAGAGGATTTTTTAGAGTCATTTGGCGAAAGAATTAAAATGTCCATATCAAGATTTATAAAGTCAGAAAATTCTAAATTTACAGAAGGTTTTGTTACAGCAAGCCTTGTTTTTTGTGTTGGTGCTATGGCTATTGTAGGAAGCCTTGAAGATGGACTTGAGCATAATTATAGCATTCTTTTTGCAAAATCCATTTTAGACGGTATAACTTCAATAATATTTTCTGCAACACTTGGGATTGGCGTTATGTTTTCAAGCATAGCAATCCTTTTATATCAGGGAAGCATAACTCTTCTGGCAGGTTTTGTTAAACCATTTTTGACAGATACAGTTGTTCTGCAAATGTCAATGGTAGGTTCTGTTTTGATATTTGCAATTGGTCTTAACATGCTTGGAGTATCTAAAATCAAGGTTGGCAACCTTCTCCCTGCTATATTCGGACCTGTTGTGTGGTATATAATAAATTGTTTGATATAGAATTAAAAAACAAACTTATCAACAAAGAAAGGGGCGGTTGCAAAGGACAAATGCCTTTGCTCATTTGCCGCCCCTTCCAAAATCTATTCTAAAAGGAGGAGTCTTTTTTTCATCTCTTCTACTTAATATTAAATCCAAAAATTTTTAAAAAAGTATAAAGAAATATTTAAAAATTTGTAAACAATCTTTTAACAAAAACATGACAAATGTCACTACAAAAATTTTCTTTAATAGTTTATTCTAATATCAGCAGTAAAATTTAATTTTTGTAAAGAAGGTGTTAAAAAGTCATGCATGCACTTGAAGTCAGAAATCTTGTGAAAAGATATTCAAATGTTCTTGCTCTTGATAACCTTTCACTTTCGATAAAAGAAGGAGAGGTTTTTGGACTTTTAGGTCCAAACGGTGCAGGAAAAACAACTTTTATAAACTGCATATTAGGACTTACATCATTTGACAGAGGCGAAATATATATCTTCGAAAAACCTTTAAATAAAGCTTTGAAAGAACTAAAATGGCAAATTGGAATTGTTCCTCAAGAAATAGCACTTTACAGCAACCTTACCGTCTATGAAAATCTCAGTTTTTTTGGCTCTCTTTACAACTTATCAGGTAGAGTTTTAAAAGAAAGAATAGAATTTGCACTTGAGTTTGTTCAGATGCAGGACAGTATGAAAAAACAGGTAAAAAATTTATCCAGCGGTATGAAAAGAAGGGTAAACATTGCCGCAGCTCTTTTGAATAATCCAAAACTCCTGATAATGGATGAACCAACTGTCGGAATTGATATATTCTCAAGAAAACTGATTTTAGAATCTGTTGAAAAGCTTTCTGGAAGTGGTATTACAATTATTTATACAACTCACTACATAGAAGAAGTTGACAGAATATGCACATCTGTTGCCTTTATAAACAAAGGAACTATAATAGAATACGGTCCAAAAGAGTTTCTTATCAGAAAACTATCAAACAACAATATAATAAGAATCAAACTTGGCAGATTCAAAGATGAGGCTATTTCAAAAATTAAGAAAATAAATGGAATAGAAAAAACATCTTTTTCTGAAAACGAACTTATAATCACTGCAAACAAGTCCAGCAATTTAATAAAAGATATCATCGAAGTTCTCTCTCAAGAACAATGTGAAATAATTTCAATATCATATGAAAAGCCAACTATGGAAAAATTGTATTTTGCAGTAATGGGTTATACCATAGACGAAAAAGGAGAGGTTGTTCATGAAATCAGCAGTTAAAGCATTTTTCTTTACTTTAAAAGAAAATATTATGAGTATTCCGCTTCTTTCAATAATGCTTATCTTCCCAATTGTTATCATTTTTATACTTGGAAATACTCTGTCTGGATACTTCAAACAAACTGACATTCCAAAGACTAATATTATTCTTGTTTTTGAAGATAATCTTAAACCATATATTTATGATATTCTCTTGAAAAACGACAAAACCTTTTCAAAGCTGTTTTATGCAGAAGTTGTTTCTTCAAAGTCAGATGCTATAAAAAGGTTTTCAAATTCAAACAAATACGCAGCTGTTGTTTTGTTCAAAGAATGCCAAGAAAACAATCCAAAAAGCTACAGTCCTTTTGGTTTTGATATACAAATCACAGCAAAAGAAGGCTTTCCTGAAGCCGGTTTTGTAAAAGTTTATTTTTCTATATTTTCAAACTACTATAAATTTGCAAAAAGCATTTACACCCCTCAAGATATCCCAGAAAATGTAGAATTCGAATCTGCATTTTCCGGACGCTTCCCAAGAGCTATTGACTACTATGCCGTTACAATGGTTGTTATGATGGCTCTTTACGGCGCTTTTGCTGGAGTTGCTGTAATAGAAGAAGAAAGAAGACAGAACACCTTAATAAGACTTTTTGCATCACCTGAAAGCCCACAGATAATATTTGTATCAAAAGCATTAGCGCAGACGGTGTTTTTGTACGCACAGCTTTGCATAATCATAATCTTTTCAAAGCTGGTATACCAAGCTAACTGGGGCAAAAATCTTTCTTTTGTATTCCTTTTAATTCTAATATATAGTGTATTTTGCATTCTTCTTGGAATTTTGATTGCACTTGTTGCCAGAAGTTATGTTGTTTCAAATGTTTTGATAAGTTCATTTTCCGTTATAGCTACATTTCTGGTTGGTGGATATACACGAGTTGATATAACAAACAGATTTCTTGTTTTTATAAGAGACATTCTGCCAAACAACGTTGTGCAATCAACATTGTTTAGCATAATATATAATTCATCTGAAATAACCGTTTTGAAAAACGCATTTGTGTACTTCGGGGTACTTTGCGCAGCAGCTGCAATAATATGTATATTTCTGATGAGGATGGTGAAACCATGGCAGTTTTCAAAATAAACATAAAGCGGCTTTTGAAAGATAAACTTAACCTGTTTTTTATGATAATACTTCCTGCAATTGCAATCTCATTTTCTACATTTTTTTCAACAAGTGTTGAAGCACCGTACACCATTGGAATTATCACAGATACCGAAAAAAGTCCTGAGGTAAAACTTATTGAAAAAGAACTCAAAAAATGTTTTAACATAAAACCTTTTGACAGATCAAAATCTATTGTGAACCAGATGGTGCAAAGTGGAATTGATTGTGTGATTGATTTGACAAATAAAAATGTTGAAGATATATTAAACCAGAAGAGAAAAAGTATAAAGATGTATACATTTGGAAAATCTGAAACTCATATGATTGTAAAAGAATATTTAAACAGTACAATACGAATAATCATCTCACAAAAAAGACTTGTTCACGATTACTTAAAAGTGTCAGAAAATATATTGTCATATGCACCAGCTGTGAAAACCAATATTATCCATCAGAATTCAAAACAGCTGCCGATTACTTCTGCCTCTGGATTCTTTGTAATGTCTCTTTTCTGGCTTGCTCTGAATGCTTCAAACATAATTCTCAAAGATTATCATGAAAGAGTTATGCTTCGAATTCTTTGCGCTCCAATATCAAAACAAAGTTACATCCTCCAGTCAATTTTGAGTATATTCTCTGTAACGTTAATTCAGATAATTTTCTTTGTTGTAATGTGTACCTTTGGGTTAAAACTTTCTTTTGGTCAAAATATAGCAGCTGTTATTCTGGTTCTATCTGCCTGTAGCTTTATGTTTGTAGCATTTGGTGTTATGTTAATAAGCATACTAAATGATATGCGAAAACTTTCTACTATAAACTCAATGGTTGTAACAATAATGTGCATGCTTGGCGGCTGTTACTGGCCTTTGAATATAATGCCAAACTTTTTGCAAAAGATTGCTCTCATTTTCCCCACAACATATGCAGCAGTTCTGACTAAAAATGTGCTTCTTTCAAAACCACTTGGAAGTATGTTTTTAGATATAATCATAGTAATATCATTCTGCATACTTTTTATTCTGGTGGGAATAAAACAGCTTTCTAAAAATCTAATTGCAAAGGTGTAAACTACAAACTTTAAGTATGGTAAAATAAACTAACAAAACACTCTTTAACAGAGGTTCAGTATGCTATCGCTAATTATAGCTTCATACATACTCCTTAGTTTATATTCAGCTTCCAGATTATCAAAGATTTCTATATTTTTTCTGATAACATTTTTATCATTTGATTTTTTAAAAACTGAATATCTTAAATCCAGAACTTTAATCTTAACCGCATCTTTTCTTCAGCTTTTGATAATTGCAACTTCAGTTAACATGTGCGGATGGGAATTTTCTTTTCTTATACCATGCTCTGTAGCCATTTTTTTAAGCAACAAAGAAAAACCTTTGTTTGTTGCAACATTTGCAGTTTTGCTTGTGCCAGCATTTTTTATACCTCCAGTTATTATAAAAGACTACTTATTGATATCCGCGCTTGTTGTGTACACAGAACATCTACACACAACTTTTGAAATTAGCAGACAAAAATATCTGGAGAATATTGACAAGCTAAGGCTTTTAAATACACAGCTAAATAGATTGAAATCAGAACTTCTTGAATCCCAGCAGTATATAAAACAGCTTGCTGAAAAAACTCAGCAGATGAAGATGGCATCATCTTTACACGACTCTGTAGGTCACAGCTTAGCTGCGCTCAATATTCAGCTGAACGCTTTGAAAACTCTTTTAGACAAAAAAGGAGTACTTGAAGATGACAAGATAAATCAGATTCTGTCATCCTGTTTGATGCATACTCAACTTTCGTATCAAAATCTTCGAAATTTTGTATATTCAAATAAAGCTTCTTTTTTATCAAAAGCAAATTATCTGAACAATATAATAGAAAATTTTAACTTTTGCAATGTAAAACTTGTAACTGAGGGCAATATAGAAGATATACCTTCTCATGTATTCGAAAACCTTATGGCAATATTGAAAGAAACTCTTGTAAACGTTTCAAAACACTCAGATGCAACCTCAGTTAAGGTTTGGCTCATTTCAAACCCTGAGTATGTTAGACTCCAAATACATGACAATGGTACCAAAAGAGGCGAAATCAGAGAAGGTATCGGACTTTTGAGCATAAAATCAAGGTCAAAATCAATGGGAGCAACAGTAAACATAGACAATCATTCTGGTTTTTCTATAGTTGTTTTCGTTCCATTAAAATATCAAGGGGGAAAGACTTGAGTGGAAAAAACAAGAATACTTATTGTTGATGACAATAAAGATGTTTTATATGGGCTAAAAATCATACTTGAACTTGAAAACTTTGAGATTACAGGGCTTTGTACAAATGCAAAAGAGGCAATAGAGTTTCTTGAAAAAAGAAATGCAGATGTTGTTCTTATGGACATCAGAATGCCTGTGATGGATGGAATTGAAGGCACCTTTAATATAAAAGTTAGATTTCCAAATGTCAGGGTTATTATACTTACAACCTTTTGCGAAGAAGATTATATAAAAAAGAGCCTGAGCTTTGGAGCAGATGGGTACATCCTCAAAAGCTCTGATGCAAAGCATATTGTGAATTCTATTTTGTCTGTGCTTGACGGTAAGGTTGTTATGGACAGAGAAATTGCTCTATACATTTCAGATGTATTGAAAAGGACCAGTAAGCAGCTACTTGAAAAAACACAAAACCTTTCTGAAAGAGAGCTTGAAATTGCAAAGCTCATATCACAAGGATACTCAAATAAGGAAATTGCAACGATGCTTTTCATCTCTGAAGGTACAGTAAGAAACTATATAACATCCATTCTTCAAAAGTTAAATCTTAAAAATAGAACCCAAATTGCAGTATACTATCTTACCAAATTTTCTTAATCTCAAAAGTGTTAGACAGGAACATTTGTTGATCAATTGTTACTCAAAAGCATGCTTGAATAAATGGTCATAAAAAAATATAATTTGTCTGTACCCAGTTTATGTAGACTTTTTGTCGGAGTGATTTTTAATGTATAAAATAATGATTATCGAAGACGATATATCTATTGCTGAAACTATAAAAAACCACTTGTCTAAATGGGATTTCGACGTACGTTATGTTACAGATTTTAAAAATATCATTGAGTGCTTTATTCAATTTGAGCCACATCTCGTGTTAATTGATATAATATTGCCTTTTTACAATGGTTTTTACTGGTGTAATGAAATACGCAAAATATCAAAAGTTCCTATTATGTTTATATCTTCTGCAAGCGACAATATGAATATCATAATGGCTATTAATATGGGTGGAGATGATTTTATTGAAAAACCTTTTGATTTGAACGTCCTTACAGCAAAAGTCCATGCTCTGATAAGGAGAACTTACTCACTTGTCTCAAATATAAACCTTATTGAGCACAAGGGAGTTATTTTAAATCTCAATAATACCACTCTACTTTACCAAAATAAAAAAATTGAGTTAACAAAAAATGAATACAAAATTTTGCAATTGCTTATGGAAAATGCCGGAAGAGTAGTATCTCGTGAAGAAATTATGCAACACCTTTGGCAAAGTGATAGCTTTATTGACGATAATACTCTTACAGTAAATATAACAAGGCTTCGCAAAAAGTTAGCCGAGTTAGGTCTCGAAAATTTCATTAAAACCAAAAAAGGCATTGGATATATTATAGAATGAGGGGAAAAAATATGAAGGATCACATAAACATTATAGGGGCATATTTAAAACGGAATATGTTGCTTATTATTTATCTGTTGGTTTCAAGCTGTATATTTTTTTCTATTTCATTCCTTTATTCTCTTCCTTTAGAACCCACAGTTTATAGCTTAGTACTAACATATATTTTTGCATTTATCATTGGAATTACTGACTTTTTCTCATTTTATAAACGACATATAACACTCGAAAAACTAAAACGAAACATTATGATTGCGGATTTTTCTTTTCCAATTGCAAAGGATTTGATTGAAAAAGATTATCAAGAATTAATTAAAATCATTAATGAAAGCAAAATTGAAATTTTAGCTAATAATGAGAAAGTCTATAGAGATATGATTGATTATTACACAGCATGGGCACATCAAATTAAAACACCCATAGCTGCTATAAAGCTGGTTTTACAAGCAGAACAATCAAAAATTAGCAGTGAACTTTTAGAACAACTTTTTAAGATAGAGCAGTATGTTGAAATGGTTCTTCAATATCTTCGTATGGAAAATATGAGCAATGACTTACTACTAAAAAAATATTCACTTGACCATATTGTAAAACAAGCGCTGCGAAAATACTCTCTAATTTTTATACGAAAAAAGATAAAACTCAATTACAAAGAATTAAACTGCCATGTGTTAACTGATGAAAAATGGCTAACATTTGTTATTGAACAAATACTTTCAAATGCGCTTAAATATACAAACCCCGGTGGTCAAATCTCAATTTATATGGAAAATAATTTATCAAATACATTGGTTATTGAAGATACAGGCATAGGTATTGCAAAAGAGGATTTGCCCCGTGTTTTTGAAAAAGGCTTTACAGGGTATAACGGTCGCTTGGACAAAAAATCTACAGGTATTGGACTTTACCTCTGCAAGCGGATTTTAGATAAACTATCACACAAAATTATAATCGAATCAGAAGTTGGAAATGGTACAAAAGTAAAAATCAATTTTGATACTGTTGATATAGCAGCAGATTAGTTTTTATCTAATTAAAACCTTACTAAAATGTAAGATTGAAAAGAGAAAATGTAAGCCAAAAATAAGGCAAGCATTTTCTCTTTTTTGTTATAATGGACAAGAATAAAAAAGTCAATTTTGCGCTCGGAGGGAAGTAAAATATGACACATGTTCTTTTAGAAGTGAATAGTTTAAAGAAAATCTACACAACAAGATTTGGTGGAAATCCTGTTCAGGCACTTGCAAGTGTATCTTTTTCAGTCGAGCAAGGAGAATATATAGCTATTATGGGCGAATCAGGTTCAGGTAAAACAACACTGTTAAACATCATTGCAGGTTTTGATAAACCTACAAGCGGTAAAGTACTACTAAATGGCAGAGAAATTACGTCAATGAATGAAAAAGAAATTTCATCCTTCAGACGAAATAACATAGGCTTTGTGTTTCAAGATTACAATCTTCTTGACACATTTTCTATACAAGACAATATCCTGTTACCTCTTGTATTAGCAGGAAGACCATATACAGAAGTGTTCGAAAGGTTAAAACCTGTTGCTGAAAAACTTAGAATTTCTGATATTCTCTCAAAATATCCTTATGAGGTCTCAGGCGGACAAAAACAAAGAGCTGCAATTGCCCGTGCACTTATTACAAAACCCCAAATTATTCTTGCCGATGAACCAACTGGCGCTCTTGACTCACGTTCATCCGAAGAATTATTAAAACTATTTGCCGAAATAAATAATGAAGGCCAAACCATTCTTGCGGTCACACATAGCATAAAAGTTGCAAGCCATGCAAAAAGAGTTTTGTTTATAAAAGACGGAGAGATTTTCCATCAAATTTATAAAGGTTCAATGTCAAATGATGAAATGTATCAGAAAATCTCCGATACGCTTACCATGATTGCAACAGGAGGTATCCGAAATGGTTAAATTTTTTTATATAAAAATTGCTATCAATAACTTAAAAAGGAATGCCCAAGCATATGTCCCATATATATTGGCCTGTATTGGAGCAGTTATGATGTTTTATAACATGTGTTTTTTGTCTAATACAGAAGATATCGGGCATTTGAGCGATAGCCAAACGCTGAGGAGAATTTTGCGATTCGGAGCAGGAGTAATTGGTATTTTTTCTATAATATTTATCTTTTATGTAAACAGTTTTTTGATAAAGAGGCGTAAAAAAGAATTTGGACTTTTCAATATTCTTGGGATGGAAAAAAGACACATAGCAATGATTATGTTTTTTGAAATGGTTATTATTGGGCTGATATGTATTGCATCTGGTATTTTATCAGGAATAATTTTAAGTAAACTTATGACACTTTTACTTTTTAAAATTGTAAGTTTTAAGGTTGTCTTTGGTTTTGAAATATCACCATCATCCATTTTGGTCACAACTCTTTTGTTCAGCGGAATTTTTATATTAAACCTTATATATAACATGTTCTCGGTGCATCTATCAAAACCCATTGAATTATTAAAAGCAAGCAATGTAGGAGAAAAAGAACCAAAAACAAAATGGCTTTTAACTATCATTGGTATAGTTTGCCTTGGTATTGGATATTACACTGCACTTACAACTGAAAAACCTTTAGCAGCGATAAACATCTTTTTTGTTGCAGTTATCTTAGTAATGATAGGAACATATTGTTTGTTTACAGCTGGAAGCATAACAATTTTAAAAACTCTTCGGAAAAACAAAAATTATTACTATAAACCTCATCATTTTATATGGATTTCTAACATGATATACAGGATGAAACAAAACGCAGTTGGACTTGCAAACATATGTATACTTTCAACCGCAGTAATTGTTGTACTTTCAACCACAATTTCCCTATATACTGGAGTTGAAGATGTTTTAAAAACTCGCTACCCACAAGAAATAATCATTACATCAGACAATATTAACTTGGAAAATGTAAAAAAAATTGATAATACGATAATGCAGCAATTGCGAAAATTTAATATAGTTCCTAAAAACATGGTTAAATACAAGTATTTAGAGCTTGCTTTAATTCAAGATAAAACTCATTTCAGAATAAAAAAACAAAATTTTTTTGATAAGAACACAGCCATTGCCTTTGTAGTACCTCTTGAGGACTACAATAATATTGAAAAGAAAGTTATCAAATTATCTGATAATGAAGTTCTTCTGTATACTATTAATGCTAATATTCCGGGAAATATTATCAATTTCAATAGTTTCAAACTCTCAATTAAAAAACGATTAACTTCAAACTCTCTAACTAATAGCCTTACACCAGCCATTAGTTGCTTTTGGATAATAGTCAAAGACATCGAAACAATGAAGAAAATCTTCTGTTCACTAAATAGCAATAAAAACGACATGGTACAATTTTCATATTATTATGGTTTTGATTTTAATGGTAATAAGGATAATCTCATGGACATTTACACAGCATTAAAGAATAGTTTGAATAAAATAGTAAATGATGCAACAATTGAAGTTCGTGAAATGGCAAGAGAAGGTTTTTACTCTATTTATGGCGGGTTATTATTCATCGGCTTGTTTCTTGGACTTTTGTTTATTATGGCAACAGTGCTTATAATTTATTATAAACAAATTGAAGAAGGCTTTGATGATAGGCATCGCTATGAAATTTTACAGAAAGTGGGTATGACACGTCAGGAGATTAAAAAGTCAATACAAAGCCAAGTACTTTCAATTTTCTTTTTGCCTTTATTCTCAGCAATAGTTCATATAGCCTTTGCTTTTAAAATAATAGTCAAAATGTTACAGGTATTCAACCTTACAAATATACCTTTGTTTGCTCTTTGCACATGTGCTGTTATACTTGTGTTTGCTATATTTTATACTGGCGTGTATGCCCTTACAGCAAAAACCTATTATAAAATTGTGAGTTAGTTTATTCAACACTTTTTGTTGCCTTCTGCAGCAAAGGATAGATATTTTAAAAGCTGCGGAGGGTTTTTTTATTTTTGTGTAAGTATTTCCTAACCTAAAACTTTAATATTGTATATTGTTTATGTCCTGAAATGTTAAAATTGCTGAGGATAAAAAAATTTTAAAGCAAGTACGACACAAACCCTTGAATTTACCATTGAGCTTATAAGAAAAGTTTGGGTATTTGTTGTTGTGGAAATTGGCATTGGTGCTTTTCTTCACGGCTACATCCCAACAGAAGCGCTGGCAAAGATTGCTGGCAAGAACAATCCTTTTGCTGTGGTCTTTGCAACAGCACTTGGAATACCTCTTTATTCAAATGCAGCTGGAATTATTCCGCTTGTAAGTGAATTTAGGCGTCTTGGAGTTTCGATGGGTACATCGCTTTCTTTCATGATGAGTGTAACAGCCCTGTCGCTCCCTGAGATGATACTTCTTCGAAGAGTTCTAAAACCAAAGCTTTTGGGAATATTTGTGGCAATTGTGGGCTGTGGGATAATTATAACAGGGTATTTATTTAACCTTATTCTTGGATAAAAATTTTAAAGAAAGGAAGGTGTGATTGACAAATGGTTATAAAAGTTCTTGGTGGTGGATGTGCAAACTGCAAAAAGTTAATGGAAAATGTTAAAAAAGCAGCTGAAGAGCTTGGGATTGAAGCTCAATTTGAAGAGGTAAAAGACTAACTTAAGAGCTATCTCAGCAGTCACTGGCTTGTCTGCTGAAATGTCTGCTGAAAGAAGCAGGCTGCATGCGTGCTGAAGCTTCACTTCCTTTAAAAAGCTGTGAAAGTTGCTGTCAACCAGTTTTTTGAAAAGCTGGTTCTTCAAAAACAAAAAAAAAAGCCACAGATAGTTTACAGAAAAAATTATCCGTGGTTTATCTGTTATGAAATTATTGAATAATTTCCTTCTTTTTTTTCTTTTTCACTTCCTCTAATTCTCTCTCTACTTTTTTTGCCGTTTCTTCAAAATACCTAATCAATTCTTCAGGAGTCATGCCTTTTGTTTCTTCGTAGATCTCCTCCTGTATTCTGTGCAGTTCTTTCATTGCGCTTGTTTCAAACATATTTATCACTCCTCTACCTCTAACATCATAAGTGGTGACACCAGTTGAATTTCTCTATAACCCATAAGTTTGTTTATTGCGTTTACGCCTTGAATGGTCTTATATCTAACTATATGCTTAAAATTCCATGATACCAAAATATCACATTCGTTAATGCTTGCTACTGCAATATGAACTGCGTCGTCGAAAAACCTTGACGGAATTATATATTCATTCACATACCTCTGTGCAAGTTCCAAAACTTGTCGGTTAATCTCAACCCTCGTTAATTCTATCTGGGACATATACTCTAATAGCCTGCTTCTTTTTGGTTCCTTGCATTTATTTAATTCAGTTATTACTGTACTTGAAATGTATACATTATATTTTCCCTGTTTAAGCTCTTCCCAAAATTTTTTTGTTATCTGCATATACTCAGGACTATCCTGCTGGTCTAAGTGACTTATAACTGAAGTGTCAAGGTATACTCGTAGCTTCCTCAATGTTGCAAATTTTCTCCTTTCTTGCACTAACACCTCTCCCCTGCCTCTGATTTAATTATACCACAAGTCAGCGTATTCTGTGTTAAAAAATATGAACATACAATTGAAACACTAAAACTAAAATTATTAGAATCAATTAGGTTGTTGAATAAAAGAGATAACCATATTAGTAAGAATACAGTAATAAATGAAAAAATAGCCTTGTGATATAATTTTAAAATAATTGTAACCCTTGAAAAAGAGGAAACTCTTTCAACTGGTGCAGCTATTCTGTTGAACAGATTGTCATTTGCATTCAGCATATACTTTGTTGTGTCAATTCCAAGCTTTTGAGCATCTTCCCTGAAATTAGTTGATACCTTCTCATAAGCTCTCTGAAATTGACGCTTAGCCTCACATCATTGCCCAGCGATTTTCTAATGTTCATAATGCTTGTCTTTGTTCCGCTCTCTATTGCAAATCCCATCATTGTGAGAAAAGATACAACAAATATTAAAAGTCCTAATAGTATACTTCTTGCAGGAATTCTTAAAATATTTCTCACCGAACGTTTTAATAGCCCTTGCATTTTCTGCTCCCTTCCTTATGCTTTTTTAGTTAAATTATAATATATCAACCTTTTCAAAAGTTTAAAGGAATGGTTAACAATTTGTAAACAAATTGTCAATTGGGTGGTTTTCTTATGTTCAATAAACATTTAAAGAGGACTTTTCGAAATTCCTCTTGCAAAACTATTTTAATTAGTTTATTATATAATTAAGTGCTTATTATCTTATAAAGCAGGTGAAAAAATGTTCAAGGAAGAAAACATTGCTAAGATATTCAAAGCTCTTGGACATCCTTTGCGCATAAAGATTGTGAAATATCTTTTAGATGGCGAAAAGTGCGTATGTGAGCTGAACCAACTTGTTGAGTACTCTCAACCAAACTTGTCTCAGCATTTGAAAATTCTGAAAGATGCTGGAATTGTAGAAGCTAATAAAAAGGGTTTCAACATTTACTACAGAATTAAAAATGAACTTGTGAAGTCCTTAATAGAAAGCGCTCAAGAGCTTGCTGCCGCTAATTTAAAAGCTTTTGTTGAAGAATAAAAAGAAAAACCTTTACAAGAAAATGGTGTAAAAATCTTGACCATGGGTGAAAGGTGTGATTTAGATTGTTTTTACCTGTGCAAAAATCTGCTGATTTTTTAACATACTCAGTCTTTAAAATCCAGCCGGGTTCAAAACTTGCAAGTGCAGTTAACTTTTTTATCTTTGATACAATAAAGATCTTTATACTGCTTTTTATAATAGTCTTCATAATAACTTTTATAAGAACCTTTTTTTCTCCTGAAAAAACAAGAGACATTTTATCGCACAAAAAACAGCATGTTTACATTGCTCACATTTTAGCTGCACTTTTAGGAATTGTAACTCCGTTTTGTTCATGCTCAGCAGTGCCTCTTTTTATCGGATTTGTCGAAGCAGGAATACCACTTGGGGTAACATTTTCGTATCTGATTGCTGCTCCAATGGTAAATGAGGTTGCGCTTGGTCTTCTGTATGCAAACTTCGGACTTAGTGTGGCTACAATTTACGTTCTTTCCGGAGAAATAATTGCTATTGTATCTGGTATTCTCATCGGAAAGTTAAACCTTGAAAGATACGTTGAAGATTATGTGTTTAAAATAAAAGTTGGCGATGTTCAATACCAGGAAGAAAAGAAAACTCTCAACAAAAGACTGTCAGAAACCCTTGAGTTTACCCTTCAGCTTATAAGAAAGGTATGGATATTTGTTGTTGTGGGAATTGGAATAGGTGCTTTCTTGCATGGCTACATCCCAACAGGAGCACTTGCAAAGATTGCCGGCAGAAACAATCCATTTGCTGTAATTTTCGCAACAGCACTTGGAATTCCTCTTTACTCCAATGCAGCGGGAATAATCCCTCTTGTTAGCGAGTTCAGACGACTTGGAGTTTCAATGGGAACATCGCTTTCTTTCATGATGAGTGTAACAGCACTGTCGCTACCTGAAATGATACTTTTAAGAAGAGTTTTGAAACCCCAGCTTTTAGCAATCTTTGTGGGAATTGTTGGCTGTGGTATAATTATAACAGGTTATCTTTTCAACTTGATTCTTGGATAAAATACTTTGAAAGGAAGGTGTATATTGAAATGGTAATTAAAATTCTTGGCGGTGGTTGCGCAAACTGCAAAAAGCTAATGGAAAATGCTAAAAAGGCAGTTGAAGAGCTTGGAATTCAGGCTTCATTTGAAGAGGTAAAAGATATCCAAAAAATAATGTCCTACGGTGTTATGAGAACACCTGCGCTTGTTGTAGATGAAAAGCTCATATTCTCTGGCAGAGTTGCAGGTGTTGAGGAGATAAAAGAGATTTTGAAAAAAGAGGCAGGAAAGTAAAAACATTTTCTCTTGCGAGGCGGGCAGCACACCCGCCCTTTAAATTTTTTACATTAATATCTTATTCACTCTTTTAGCTGTTCAAATCTCTTTTGTGAGACTATCTTCATATTCTAAACTTTTAAACTCAACTGACGACTTCAAAATCCCACCAAATCAAACCTGTCACAGATACCCTCTTTTCCTGAACTCCTGGGCGCTCATACCTTTGTGCTTGTGAAAAACCCTGGCAAAGGTGGAATATGAATCAAAGCCAACCTCAAGCGCGATGTCTGTTACAGGCTTGTCGGTTGAAAGAAGCAGGCTGCATGCGTGCTGAAGCCTCACTTCGTTCAAAAAGTTGTGAAAGTTGCTCCCAACAAGCTTTTTAAAAAGCTGGCTTATGTAAGAGGGACTTAAGTGAAACTCTTTTGATAAAACCTTGAGGTCTATGTTCTGGTTATAATTCTTATGTACATAGTACACAAGCTGCCAGTAGTCGCTCGGAACAGGAATACTGTCTTTCTGAGTTCTGTTTTGGACAACAGAAGGAGCAGGTCTTTGAGAGTTTTCGGCACTTGCCAAATTCCTGCACCTATCAAAGTATGCAACTATCTCCAAAATCTTGGCTTTGAGTATTATCTCTGCCCACACATCTTCCTCGTTAGAATACGTCCATGCTTCTTTGAAAAGCCTGTCCATCAACTCTTTTTCCTTGCCTTCAAAGTAGTAATAGGGAAGGACATTTTCGTCATAGCTTAAAAGTAGTTCTCCTATTCTGTAAAAAATGCTTGATGGTGCTAAAAGCTCCTCAAACGAAATGGCAACAACATAGATTGAAAGAGGATTTTGCTCTGAATAATCTATTCTGTGAATCTGGTACGGCATGACAATTGAAAATGTGCCGGGTTTTAAGCTGTAGCTGATTGAATTTATATGTTCTGTCCCCTCGCCTTTGACAACATACATAAACTCAACAAAGTTGTGCCTGTGAAGTTTAAAATACCTTGGGTCTTCCCAGAAATTCAAGGCAAACTTCTGTGGTCGCTGGCTAACATAATCAAAAATCTCTTCTATGTAAAGAGGCTCTTTTTCAGGCATTTATCATTTCCCCTTAACAATTTTAAATCCTCGTACTAATTCTCATTATACCCCAATTTGCAATGCAAATTAAAGTGTGCTAAAATCTTTTTTGCAGGTGCTTCCAAGCGCTGCCCGGGTCGCGGCAAACCCCGGTCAAAAAAACAAGGAAAGGAAGTGCAAATTCTATGTCTGACAAGTACCAGCAAAGAAGATTTGACATCTATGGGTATGAAAAGATTGACACAGAGGTTTTAGAAGCAATTCCATATGAATACCCTGAAAAGAACACGGTGGTGGAATACATCACAGAAGAGTTTTCATCAGTCTGTCCGTGGACAGGTCTTCCAGACACCGCAAAGCTTACAATTCGATATATCCCCCACCAAAAACTTGTTGAGCTAAAATCTCTCAAGTATTATCTTACCTCATACAGAAACGTTGGGATACTGCAGGAGCATGCAGTAAATAGAATCCTGGATGACCTTGTAAAACTACTTGAGCCAAAGTTCATGGAAGTGATTGGAGAGTTCCATGAGCGCGGGGGAATATCAACAAAAGTAGTGGCAAGGTATGAAAAATAACACCTTGCCACTTTTTAATTTTTTTTCAAGCCCCTTCAAACATATTCACCACAAACTGTAAATTATCCAGCTTAAAGAGTGAAAAGTTGTCCCAGAAGATGCAGCTTCCACACACAATAAGTTTTCCGCCACTTTCAAATCTTTTTTGAGCAATAAGCACAGGCGATCTCTTGCCACTGTCTGTGAGGCTAGTCTTTCTTGCTCTCAGCACAACCTCAGCTCCATTTTCCACCTCAAGAGGAGCTGAGTATGGAAATACAACCTCTTTTACACCTTCTCGGTAAAGTTTTACTTCATCTGTTGTTATTATAAAAAGGTCATCTTCTAAATGGTGCATCTCATCCTTTATACCTTCTGGCAATATGTCTATCCCATAATCCCTTGTTATGCTATTGCAAATCTCAGAAACACCGTCTTTGTTTTTGAAATGCGCTGTGAAGATGATCTTCTTGCCTTTTTGCTCCAGAGCTTCTCTTATTTTTTCCTTCTCTTCACTGCTGAAAGGATTTTCCGGGTAGTTGAAAACTATGACATCATACTCAAAAAGCCTGTCAAAATCGTCTACCTCTTCAATTTCAATTTTTCTTTTGCAAAGCTCCTTGTAAAGTCCTGAAAAGTAATAGCCGTCTGTGAGCAGAAACTCCTGGTGAGTTGCGCTCCACGCAACTCTCATCCTCTTTCTCACCCTGCGTGTTTTAGTTTTTTAAATATTTGGCTGGACAAATTCTTATTTTCTTGTTAATACTTTATATAATTTATTTTATCATCCCCAACAATTTTCTCAAAAGCCTTAAAATGTGCAAAATTGCTCTCTAAAGGTATATCTATTTTTGGTCAAAAAGTGATATCATATATTGTGTAATTCTACAGAGCAATCTTCTTAAAGCTTAAAACCTTGTATTATTTTATCTCGATACATACAAATTTTGGAAGGAGTGATGGAAAAAGTAATGCACAGAGAAGAAGACACAAAGATCAATAAAAACATACTCATCGCAACAACACTTTCTTCTTTTTTGGTACCATTTATGTCAAGCGCAGTCAACATTGCCGCACCAGATATAGCAAAAAGTTTCAAACTCAATGCTGAAGAGCTGAATCTTGTTATAAGCATATTTTTGATATTCTCTGCAGCCTTCATTCTCCCCATGGGAAAGCTTTCTGACACATTTGACAGGACAAAGATATTCAAAACAGGGCTTTTGCTGTTTACACTTTCAACCCTGATGTGTGCTCTTTCAAACACGGTAGAAATTCTTTTTGTCTTTCGTGCTCTGCAGGGATTTTTCTCAGCCTTCACATTTGTTACATCAATGGCAATCTTGATTGAAAATCACTCACCACAAATAAGAGGAAGGCTTTTGGGAATAAACACAGCAGTTGTCTATTTGGGAACATCCTTAGGACCTTTTTTGGGTGGTGTGCTTGTAAAGCTGTGGGGATACAGGAGTGTATTTTTTTTCGGATTTGCCATAGGAGTTGTTGGATCATTTGTGAGTTTATTTTTGCTCCAAAAAGAAGTGAAAAATACAAGGCAGGCAAAACTGGTTGACAGCCTCAAATCGCTTGACAAAGTCGGGGCTATTTTGTCAATGACAGGGCTTTTTCTTTTGATGTACGGAGCATCTACATTTGAGCTCGGGAATACCTCTAAAATTCTGTTCTTTGCAGGGTTAATTTTGATGGTAATTTTTGTTATTGTGGAGGCAAAACTTCAAAATCCCATTTTGGACGTAAAACTGTTTGTAAAAATCCCTCAGTTTGGATTTTCAAACTTGGCAGCGCTCATAAACTACAGTTGCACATTTTCTGCATCTTACCTTCTGTCGCTTTATCTTCAGCTTGTAAAAGCTCTGCCTTCCCAGCTTGCAGGTTCTATTTTGATTGTCCAGCCGCTTTCGCAGGTTATAACCTCATTGATTTCTGGCAGAGCTTCTGAAAAGATCGAGCCGCGCAAACTTGCAACAGCCGGCATGGTCCTCACAACCATAGGTCTTTTTGTTTTTTCGCTCTTTAGCAGTAAGACAAGCCTTGTCTTTGCAGTAGCCAACCTTATTGTGATGGGAATTGGTTTTGGACTTTTTTCGTCGCCAAACACAAATGTTGTCATGAGCTGCGTGCCAAAATCGCTTTATGGCACGGCATCATCAACAATATCTGTCATGAGAGTTGTAGGCCAGGCATTTTCAATGGCAATTGTCTCGTTTGTATCCATCATGTTTTTGAAGGGTGTGAGACTGTCGCACGAAAACTATCTTCTCATTCTAAAGAGCATGAAGACAAGTTTTTTGGTGTTTGCAAGTCTTTCCATTCTGGGAATTGTTGCGTCGTACAAGAGAGGAAATATATATAGTAGGAAATAGCTGAGCTGAAAAAGGGGCAGTACTTTGAAAAAAGTGCCTGCCCCTTTTGTTTTTGCTACAAATTACATCATTTTTTATTTTAGAACCTTTATATCCTCAACAACCGGATTTGACTGGGGATTTTTAGGATTTGTCTTAAAAGTAACCTCAACATCGGTATTTTCATCAAGATAAGAAACCTTGTCTGCAACATTGCTTATCTGCAGAACAATATGTTTTTGGTCAAACACAAACTCTGCAAAGTTGTTGTCTGCAAGCCCCACAAACTTCCCCCTGAGCGTCACTTTATCAGGCTTGTCGATTTTTATAATTCTTGGATTTGCACCTTCTTGCGGTTTTTCAAACTCAACCTCTACAATGTCGCCTGGTGATAGGTTTAAGTTTGGTATCTGGCCATCAATTTCAAACTCTTTAAAATCAAAATCTGTATTAAGAAGCGAAAGCTGTATTGTGTGGGCATCAACATCGCCATAAAATCTTGCAACAGCCTTGTAAGTGTCCAAAGTTTGCGAAGAATCTTGCACCGGTTGTTGATTCTGCCCTGCCGTAGTTACTTGACCCTCGGGCTGAGTTTGGCTTTCTTCTGAAGGTTGCTGCTGAGCATTTTGTGTGCTTTGGGAAATCTGCCCTGATGTTTGTTGCTTGTTTGTAAAATGTCCTGCCATGTAATACCCTGCCAAAATTCCCAAAACAACTATACCCATCACTACAATGACAATCAAAACCCTCTTTTTGCCACTTTTTGCCCTTTTCATGAAATAAATACCCCTTTTTATATCTAAAAAAGCCCAAATTATTTTTATACCTAAAGTCTACAGCAAAACCATATCAAAATCAATGGAATTTAGCTCGCAGCAGCTCTTTTGTAGTGCCTGCTTTGTCCTTTTCCCTGTCCCACTTTTCTGCCAAGTGAAACAATGATTGACTCAATGCAGCCTCTACACTTTGTAGCATCCTCATTTATACAAATCTTTCCAGGATATAGCTCATATTTTAGCTTGTACTTGAGGTCATTTACATTTGGCATCACAATGTTAGCACCGCACATGAGCCCCTTTTGTCTTCCAAGGGGGTCTAAAGTACCAAGCGCAGTTGTTGCCGGAATATTGGCATCTGGAATTAAAAGCCTCAAAATGGCAATGCTCTTGAGTGTCAAATCCACCGAACCTTCCTTTGCATCTTTTAGAGGCGTCTGTGGGTGAGGAATAAAAGGTCCAATGCCTATCATGTCTGCATCAAGCTCTTTTACAAGAAGTATGTCCTGTGCCAGATCATCAATAGTCTGCCCTGGAAGACCTATCAAAAAACCTGTCCCAAGTTCATATCCAAGACTTTTAATCCATTTTAAGCACTCAATTCTTTTTTCAAAGCTCATGCCGGGATGATATTGTCTGTATAGCTTTTCATTTGAAGTTTCAAACCTCATCAAAAACCTGTCCGCCCCGGCATCTTTGAACGCCTTGTACTCATCATACGACCTTTCACCAATCGAAAGTGTTATTGCAACATCAACATTTTGTTTTATCTTCTTTATTATTGAGCACATTCTATCTTTTGTGTAAAACATATCCTCACCAGACTGCAATACCACCGTGCGGTACCCCATCTGATACGCCCTTTTTGCAACCTCTACTATCTCATCTTCTTGCATTCTGTATCTTTGAGCTTGGCTATTGCTTTTCCTCAATCCGCAGTAAAAACAGTCGTTTTTGCAGTAGCTTGAAAATTCAATAAGTCCTCTTAAAAAAACCTCGTCGCCCACATGCTCTTTTCTTACCATGTCTGCTGTTTTGAAAAGAAGGTTTTTATCCTCTCCTTCTGCCATTAGCAAAAGCTTTATTTCATCCTTGGTAAGAATATTCTCATGACATGCTTTTTCTATAATATCTCTCACTTTCATCTTATTGGTTCTCTCCTGTCATAAAGAAAATTTTAAGTATTTCTATCTACTTTGCTGGTATTAATTATACCACATTTCAAACAGGTTTAAAAGTCAATTGCCATCCACCTTTTCCCAGAATGGTATACATATTTATTTTTGTGGTATAATTGAATAAGGAAAGAGGGGAGGAATATTCGTTGCAAAGAAAAGATAAAAAAGTAAAAAAACAAATGCCGTTCAGGCTTTTTCTCAAAAGTTTTTTAAAAGCTTTTCTGGTGCTTTTGATTGCAAGCATGGCAGTTTTAATCGGTGCTGGTTTTGGAATGGTCACAGGATACATAAAGGCCATACCAGCAAATGCTCTTGACATAATAACTTCTTCTTCAGATTCTCAGACAACAATTGTTTACGACCAGAGCGGAAACGAAATTGCCCGGCTTCATGGCAATGAGAACAGAATAAGAGTGCCCTATAGCAAGATTCCAAAAAATCTCATAAACGCTTTTGTTGCAATTGAGGATGAGAGGTTCTGGCAACACAACGGCATAGACATAAAAAGAATAATCGGAGCCATCTTAAAAAACATTAAAAGCGGAAGTCTATCTGAAGGTGCAAGCACAATTACCCAGCAGCTTGTTAGAAACAAACTTTTAACATTTGAAAAGTCGTTCAAGCGAAAAATTCAAGAACAATACCTTGCTATTCAGCTCGAAAAAAGATGGACAAAAGAACAAATTTTAGAGGAATATCTTAACACAATCAACCTTGGAAGCGGTGCTTATGGAGTTGGAGCTGCAGCATACACCTATTTTGGAAAGGATGTATCGCAGCTGACATTAGCAGAGTGCGCTCTCATTGCCGGAATTACTCAAAACCCTTCATATTACAACCCTTATGTATTTCCAGACCATGCAAAGAAAAAGCAGGAACTTGTTCTAAAAAAAATGCTTGAGCTTGGTTATATAACCGAACAAGAGTACTTAGAGGCAAAAAATCAACCACTTGTTTATGTAAAAAAAGACATTTCTGCAGAAAGTGCATACAAACATCCGTACTTCGTTGATTCTGTGATAGATGAAGCCATTGAAATTCTATCTGAAAAGAAAAGAATTTCTGAAGATGAGGCAGAAAACTTAATCTATGGCGGCGGGCTTAAAATATACACAACAATGGACGAAACCATACAAAGCACAATTGAAGATGTCTTTTCAGACCCGTCAATCATGCCAAAGATAAGACACTACGATGCATCTGGCACACCACAGCCTCAGGCAGCAGCTGTTTTGATTGATTTTAGAACAGGTGCTGTCAAAGGTATAATGGGTGGAAGAGGAAATCTGAAAGGTGTCAGGCTATTAAACCGCGCAACAATGTCTGTACGCCAGCCTGGCTCTGCCATAAAACCAATTGCTGACTATGCTTTAGCTCTTGAAAATGGATATACTGCCGCAACTGTAATTGATGATGCACCTTTTTCTGTTGGCGGGTACACCCCTAAAAACTGGTATAAAAGCAATGTTGTTTCTGGTAAGAGAGGTTATAAAGGATTGATGACAGTAAGAGAAGCTCTGCAGTGGTCGGCAAATGTTCCTGCTGTAAAGGTTGCATATAATCTTGGAATTCAAAATGTCTACAGGAACTTAAAAAGGTTTGGATTTACTACCTTAGCTCCGCAGGATATGAACAGTCTTTCAATCGCAATTGGCGGGTTTACTTATGGAGTCAAACCTATTGAGCTTACTGCTGCATTTGCTGCAGTTGCTAACAGTGGTGTGTATATAAAGCCTTATTTTATAACAAAAATTGAAGATAAAAACGGTATCACAATATTTGAGAGAATACCTTATAAGAGAAAAGTAATGGATGAAAAGAATGCATATATACTTACAAATATCTTGCAAAGCGTTGTTACAGCAAGAATAACAGTAGGTGTAAAATTCTCATATCCTGTTGCAGGAAAAACTGGAACAACTGATGACAGCAAAGATAGGTGGTTTGTAGGATACACTCCAAACTATGCGCTTGGTGTATGGGTTGGCGAAGACAAGCCTGTTGCTCTTAGCTATTTGACAGGAACAAACCCTGCTCTGAAAATCTTCAAAGGAATAATGGACAGAATTGTTCAGCAAAAAGGCGTGAGCCCAGAGTTTCCAAGACCTGCTGGAATTGTTGAAAAGTATGTCTGCAAAGAATCAGGCAAACTTGCAACAGACCTGTGTAGGCAAGACCCAAGAGGAAATCAAATTATAAAAGAGATATTTGCAGAAGGAACAGAGCCAACAGAGTACTGCGACAGGCATGTAAAACTTAAAATCTGCACTAAGTCCAAAAAACTTGCAACAGAGTACTGTCCAAGCGTTATAGAAAAGATATTTATAAAAAGAGACAACCCAATCTGGCCTGGTTCATCTTTGATTCCACCTGATGATTATATGTACCAGGCACCTGTTGATTACTGTGACATCCACACAGCACCAGAACAAACATCTATTCCTCAAGAGCAGCAAAATACCTCTGAGCAGAATCAGAATTACTCAGGGGAAAATCAGTCTCAGCCTGCTGAACAAGGCAATTTTCAAAATAACCAAGAAAATGGTACTTTTGATAATAACACAACTCAATCTCAAACTTATTCTTCACACTAAGGTTTGAAAAGAAATTAAGTAAATTGTGCAGCAAACAAAAGGTATTTTTGTTTTTACAATTTATTCTATTTTGCTTTGTGTATTTGTATTTTTATAGGCAGACTTCATTTTTGTATTTTCCAATTGCTGTCGACCTGCAATACCCTCAAAAACCCCCGGGGGTCGACAGCAAAAGGAAATCTTTGACACATGTTGACTTTCTTGAGCTCGTGGGGTATAATAGAAATAACTTATAGCAGCTTGAAACTTCATCCATTTGTTCCTCATAAGACTTTCCAAGCTCCCTACGGGTTTGTAGCCTCCCTTTTGGGGATTGAAACTCAACAATTGATAGAGATAATGAATTTAAAAGAATAGTTTGTAGCCTCCCCTTTGGGGATTGAAACCGGAGTGCCTGTACCAATGCTACCTTCCTAATCATCGTTTGTAGCCTTCCCTTTGGGGATTGAGGAGAGAGGAGAGCCTCCCCTTTGAGGATTGAGGTATGGAAGGAACTTATCCTTGGGGGATAGAAAAAGAGATGGTAAGCACTGGTTGGAATCTAAAATAAGCAATATATCTTTTGCTTTCATAGTGTGGTATAATAAAAGTGTACAGAAAAGTATGCAACATATAAGAAAAAGGAGAAAAACTGTGTGCAAAAAATTGCCACCAAAAGAGCACGATACAACATTTAAGTTTTTGTTTTCAGACAAAGATGAAATACTTTTGCTGGTAAAAGATATACTTCACTATACTTGGGCAGACAGTATTGAAGAAGATTCTATTGAACTTGTCAAAACAAACTATGTTACTCATGAGTTTTCACAGGTTGAGGCTGATGTAATTGCAAAAGCAAAACTAAAAGAAAGAGAAGTTTATTTTTATATTCTGATTGAGAACCAGTCAACCGTTAAAAAAGAAATGCAGCAAAAGATTTTAAAGTACATGATAAGTATATGGGCTGATGAGATAAGAAAAAATGTTCAGATTCTACCAGCAATTATTCCTATTGTTGTATACAATGGAATAGGTGAAAGATGGAGTATATCGACCAATCTTATGGAAGCGTTTGACATATTCAAGGATGATGTGTTCAGATACAAAGTAGTTGACATAATAGAACTTGATGTAAAAGAACTTTTGGAAATAAAAGAGGATGTGCTGCTCCCTGTAGTGTTTTATCTTGAGCAGGTAAGAGAAGATAGAAGTGAGCTTATAAGAAGGCTTTTAGAGGTTGAAGAAAACTTAAAAAATCTAAGTAAAAAGAATGTAGATAGATTTTTGGAATGGTCGTATCGCATTATACGACCAAGGCTTTCTGAAGAACAAAAGTCAGAGTATGATACAGTTGCAAGAAGACTGTCAGAAGGGGGTGTAAATGCCATGGGTGAGTTTATATCAAATGTTGCAAGACTTTTAGATGAAGCAAAAACAAAAGACTTTATGGCTGGGAAACTCGAAGGAAAACTTGAAGGGAAACTTGAAGGTAAAATCGAAGCCACAATAGAGTTTGCGAAAAGATTAATACAAAAGGGATTTAGCGATGAAGAGGTTGCTGAACTTACAGAACTTCAGATTGAAAAGGTTAAAGAGTTGAGAAAATCCATGGTAAATTGAGAAATGTTTGAACATAAAATAGAAAGTAGGGCTGTCTAAAAAGATAATTGGACAGCTCTTTCTTCCAATATATGGTTTTTGTTTTGCAGCCTCCCCTTTTGGGATTGGCAGGGATGGACTTTTTCTGGCTCACTAAGAAAAATCAGCACAATACTGTAACAGGAGTGTGAGTTTTTTGAATAATAACAATGAAAAGGAATTATTTAATGAAAACACTAATGATTTAATTCTGTCAATAATAAATTTTTTAGAGAATCAAAAACAATATATAACAAATCCAAAAGCAGATCTATCCATTAAATTTTCCGAAGATAATATCTATACCAGTAAATCTTGTCCTTTTTGTGGCAGTGCATCTGAGTATGATATGGAGTATGATAGTTATTATTGTCCTGAGTGTAATGTATGGCTCGAACCAATATGCGGCAGCGAAGACTGTATGTTTTGTGCAAACAGACCTGAAAGACCTCTCCTGAAGTAGCAAATTGAAACTTTAGCTACTTCTTGTCAAATTGAATTTGTGGCAAAAACCTTCATCAGTAAATTAAATCTTTCCATTCTATGTTTAAAAGTTCGCATAAAAATTACCTTTCAAGGCAGAGAAAAATGTGTTAATTTTTTTTCGCTGCAGGTTTGCAGCCAAAAAAAGACAAGGAGGTTTTTGAAAAATATTTAATTTTTATCTTTTTACAACAGCAAGCTGAACACCTCTAAGTTCATTCCACATCCTAAAATAACTTGTCAAATCATGAGGAATCATATCAAGATTTATCTCTTTGCAAAAATGCGGTTTTCCAAATTTTATAGAATTGTCATTCTCTTTATAAGGGAAATAAAATTTTTCAACTGTCACAAGAGGATTTACAGAAACTTTATCAGCAATCAGTTTTAAGATCTCTCTTCCTTTTATCTCAGATGGGTAAAGTTTTGTATAAATATCACGAACATTTGTATCATTGAAGAGTATTATTACCGGTCTTGGCAAAACTGCAAATGCCGTTTTAATAATTGTTTCTGCAAATTCGCATACCTCTTTCAGCGAAAAAAATTTAGCCATGTCTGATAGAACATACTGAAAGCTAATTATGTTGGGTTTTTCTTCCTTAATAAAATCTATAACACTATCAATATGTTTTATAACATCAAGCTGATTAACATTGAAATCAATGTTTGTTTTATCTGAAACAAGATCTTCAATAAAACCGTGAACACTTGCCCAAAGAGGATTTTTATCAAAACCTGTATATATTAATTTCCCATTGGGTCTGCTTTTTCTTACAAAATTATCAAATGCAACAAAATCTGTGCATGGTCCGCATCCAATCGAAACTACGTTTAGTTTATCTGGAAGGTTTTTTTCAACCTGCTTTATGAGAATATAAAACTCAGTTGCATGTTTTAGTGTAAATCTTCCACAGTAGTAGTATATCATGTTCTGACAATCGTAATCTCTTATAATACCATTATTTTTTCTTGGAAAATGAACTCTGTTTATACAATCAATGCAACCTTCTATTGCCAAAGCATTAATTTCCGGACATCTCAGACATGATTTTGAGTGATTTTCCTTGGCTTTTTTGATAAGATCCAAAAAAAGAACTGACATCTTTATCACTCCCTTTTTTCTTTGCCTGTAAAATTGAGCACTTACAAAATTAATTTTAAATGCTAATCTTGTTTTTCAAAAATCAAAAAATATGCGAAGAAAGATAAGGTTACCTTTTTAAGCTATTATCCTATTTGTTGAAGCCAGCAATTAAAGTTGATATAATTATGATAAAAAGTTTTTCAAGGTTTGAAACATTCTAATAGGAGAGAAAAGTAAATGAAGGGAAAATGTTATTATTGTGGTAAGGATATAACAAAAACTTATGTAACAAGACATCTAAAGTCATGCGAGAAAAGACTTAAGTATCAGGAATTTTTGAAAAACAAAAGAGGAAAGTTAAAAAACTTATTCTTGCTTCAGGTTAACTTTGCAGAAAATCCTTCTACTTTTTGGATGTATATTTCGGTTGATGAAAATGCTACACTGCTTGATCTTGACCAGTTTTTCAGAGATGTTTGGTGTGAATGCTGTGGACATTTGAGTTTGTTTAAAATCAATGCAATTGATTATTTGAACAACGAAGAAACTCTTATGGAATTTTTAGATTTTGAAGAAAATGCAACAACAATGAAAGTTAAACTCAAAAAAGTGTTAGAAGAGGGTTTGACATTTGACTATGAATATGATTTTGGAGATACAACTCATCTTTCAATAAAGGTTATCGAAAAATATCAAGGGTACCAAAATAACAAAATTGAAATCATGGCAAGGAACAATCCACCAATTTATATCTGTTCGGTTTGTGGCAACATGGCTACTCATTACTGTTACGGTTGTTGTAGCTTTTATTGTAATGAATGCAAGGAAAATGATAGTTGCAGTTATGAAGATGAATTAATGGTAGAAATAGAATCCGGGCAAAATTCTCCAAGATGTGGAGTATGTGGATATGTATATGACGAATATGGAGACGAAGACTACAAACCACTGGTAGTTGAGTAAATTACCTTTTTATAAACCACCGTAGGTGAATTTAAAAAATCTGAACAAAATTTAAGTTGATTATTTTTAAAAGCTATTTCTAAAGGGAGAGTCAGCAACCACAATGCTTACAATTGATAAGATATTACCTTTTTTGAACAATGAGTTCATTGAAGATGCATCTAAAAACAAAAAAACTGAGACTTGTCAAGAATTTTGTGTTTCCAATTTATAACGTAATTTGTAGAGTTGAGTTATGTTGTTAATGCATTTTCTAATGCTTGGAACTTCATTTTTCCGTTTTGCATAGCGTAAGTTCTCTTCCTGTAAGTAAATATTAATTTCTAAGACACAGGCAGCTGAAAGTATCCACCTGAATTTACTTCTTGCCTTCTCAATCATGCTATTTACACATAAAGCGGCGTTTGTAGAAAAAGCTTTCTTAATTCCTCAGGGTATTTCATATGGACAGAATAAAACTCTGCTTTTTCTGATATTGCAGCAATAAAATCGAGGATATTTTGAAAGGTATCCATCACAAAGTTCTTTAAATTTCAGTACAGCTCAATCAAAATCGGAGGAAGAAATTTTAAGTCTGTTCTTAACTCTTGTTAAAAGCAGAAAGCTTTATCTTTTGTCATATGTTTTCTGCTATTTTGTTGGAGGTGGACAAAAGCAAGCTAAAGGTCAGCAAGAGGATAAGCAAGTTTGACAGCATCTATAATACCAGGAAAGTCATCGCTTATGACAATTAAAACTTCTTTAAGACCTCTTTCAATATACCTCTCTTTTTCAATTAGCAAACTTTGACGTTTTTCTTCTAAAATTTTAATTTTATTTTCATGTTCCTGCTTTAAAACTTGACTTTCCCTTATGATTTGGTCGTACCTTTTCGTAATCTCATTCAATTCATTTTGTTGATTTGTTATATCTTCAAAAATTTTATCCTTTTCTATTTTTTCAATACTAAGCCTTGCTTCAAGTTCTTCTATTTTATTCTCCAGAGAAATATTACTATTAATTATTTTGTTTACCTCATCAGCTATTTTCTTTAACCTTTTTATATTACCTGTTTTTGAAATAGAAACATCTTCTACTCCGTTATACCCTCTCTTGATTATAAGTTCATTAATATTAGATATAATATCTTTGATCCACTGGACATAACACTGTTTTAGCCTCTTTGGCAAATCCTGTTTATAAAATAACTCCGAAATTTCTTTATCATCAACGGTATATTTACATCTGGCTAAATAATCATCCATCGGTTCTTCAAATAATTGATCTATATCAATTCCATATTTATACAAAACATCAAGATAAAATGCTATCAGAGAACCAGCAGATATATCATAAATTTCGTTTAGTTTTGTAAATTCCAAAAAAGATTGCCACTCACCTTCATTTGAAAAAATAATCCATATTTTCTTGTTCTCCTTAGACTGCAAAACTATATTTTCAATTCTCTCAACCAGATTTTCATATAGGGAACTTTTTCTCATATTTTTCAACTCCCATACAATAGTCTTATGACCTGGTTTTTGTTGTTCTATCACTTTTTAATTGTGCGAAGACAGACTATTACTAATTTAAAAATTTTATTAAAACCCAGATTTTTATCGTATATTAAATTTATTTTATCATAAATATTTTGTTAGAACAGCAAATATAAAGTATTTAGATTAGCTTTGCACTTGATTATACAAACACTATCTTGATGTGCATATTTATTTGACTTATAACGAATATATTTGCTTTTTGACTAAAAGTCATTTCCGTCGACCTCCGGTGGATATTTTTTGAGGTTTATTTTGTACTCGGTTTCAGTACCTATACCACAGACTTTGAAATAATTGCTGGCAGTAGCTGGATAGACGGAAAGAATAGATGAGACTTTAGAGCTTGATTTTTCTGAACTGTGCAGGATTTTGATATGATGTACTGATATAAAAACATTGACACCATTGCATAAAGTTGATATAATAAAATCAAGCTTTCCAATGTGTTTGTAGCCTCCCCTTTGGGGATTGAAACTTGAACTGGAAATAAAAAAGAAAGGGGCAATACAAAGTTTGTAGCCTCCCCTTTGGGGATTGAAACAGTTACGTACCCCACGCTAACTCTGGTTAGCCAACGTTTGTAGCCTCCCCTTTGGGGATTGAAACCCTGAAGCATCATCAAATATATCTACATCTTCATAGTTTGTAGCCTCCCCTTTGGGGATTGAAACTAAATATCTTGTAACCTATATCTATCTGCGTCCATAGTTTGTAGCCTCCCCTTTGGGGATTGAAACGCCATATCCGTATCAACAGCATCATAAAATTCTAAAAGTTTGTAGCCTCCCCTTTGGGGATTGAAACAAAAAATCTTCTATGTCATAATTAGAATAATCTTCTAGTTTGTAGCCTCCCCTTTGGGGATTGAAACTGTTCTCAATTTTTCAAGATCTGCTTTGAGAAGTTTTTGTTTGTAGCCTCCCCTTTGGGGATTGAAACAGAAAATATGGTTATGATATTATATTGATAGCTCAGGTTTGTAGCCTCCCCTTTGGGGATTGAAACGGCAAAGCTTGTCTTAATTTTGCTTTAACATCAAGCGTTTGTAGCCTCCCCTTTGGGGATTGAAACATGGCACTTGGGGAGAGGTTTATGTTGACGGAACAAGTTTGTAGCCTCCCCTTTGGGGATTGAAACGATTACTTTAATGAAACGTATGAAAGTATTTTGCAACGGTTTGTAGCCTCCCCTTTGGGGATTGAAACTCCTCCTCCTCATATAAATATGTATTTTCAATGTTTGTAGCCTCCCCTTTGGGGATTGAAACAAGGTACTTACAAACACTCTTGGATGAAAAATATGTGTGTTTGTAGCCTCCCCTTTGGGGATTGAAACGCTAATGTCCTTACACCGATATGCAGCCTTTCAGCTGTTTGTAGCCTCCCCTTTGGGGATTGAAACGCTAATGTCCTTACACCGATATGCAGCCTTTCAGCTGTTTGTAGCCTCCCCTTTGGGGATTGAAACCCGATAAGCAATAAACACACGGTCTTGGCTAAAGCATTGTTTGTAGCCTCCCCTTTGGGGATTGAAACAGCTTTGCTGTGATGATTGCAGTTTGAGAAAAGTCAAGTTTGTAGCCTCCCCTTTGGGGATTGAAACAAGCTGTTGTTCGTGAAATAAATCTCATTGCTAAACAGGTTTGTAGCCTCCCCTTTGGGGATTGAAACAATTCACCTTCATCTGCCATGACCTTTACCTTCATGTTTGTAGCCTCCCCTTTGGGGATTTAGGAGAGGGAAAGCCTGCACATTGGGGATTGGTAAGAGGAGTGGAGTTTTCTCTTTGGGGATTGAAACGCAAGATGAATAAAATGATAATTAGGAAAATAGTAGACATTCCAGAAGCAGCAAAAAATATACCTGTTGAACTGATAGTCAGAATACCTTTAAATAATCTGAACTGCTACAAGCTCGCCTTCTTTTATCTCATTAATAGCTTTTTTTGTATAATCAAACCAGATTTCTGCTTTGTATCTTGAATAAACATCGCTGTCATATTTCATCATGCGTCCGACAATCTCTGTATTGAACATTTTTTCACTCCTCATCATCAAACTTGAGACTATCTCGGAACTTTCTAAAAGTCATATTAAGCGGATCTTTTTTATAAAGCTGTTGACTGCTCTGGATTATACCTTTTGCAAATTTAAGCAGTGTTTTAGTTCCTCTGTCTGCCTTGTGAAGCGGTTCTGGATATCCAATCACTTCAGGAAAGTGATTTCTTGTAAGAATATCTAAAAAGTATATATTCATCGCCTGCCCCCAGTTGATAATATTCTTATCAACATGAAGAAAAGGTGATATCCTTCCAAGCTTGCTGTTATCTACTAGCACACTCTCTAAAAACTGTTTGTCAAGGGCAGGATGCAAAAGCCTTTCGACAAATAGATGAAAAATCCTTTATTTAAATATCATAAAGAATTACTTTTAGACAAAAAAAGGCACTGATATCAGGTTTATTTACCATCAGTGCCTTTATATTTATCTAATTTAACTTGAAATTACTCTTCAATTACATCTTCTCCATCATCTTCATCCAAGCCTTCAGGATAAATGTCCTCAAGGTCTGCATAATAACATATAAGAAAGTTAAGAACATCGACAGAAGATTTTTGGGAGTTTATTGGAAAAAGTATAAAAGAAAGCGATGTTCTACCTTGTTTATTTTCAAAAGTATCTTTTGATCCAAGCAGCCTATATCTTAAAAAAACCTTTTATAACCCCCAGTTATGAATTTTAACATAAAATATAAAATCCCCAATGAAATAAATATAATTTGATTTTCACACATTAAAACAGTTCAAATATTATGCGAAAAGGCAAGGAATTCATTTCAAATTTTATTAATTCTCACTTCTCCTTTTCAACATCTTTTCAAATAAATTCATTGCTGAATTTAATAATAATTTGAATTCCTCCACATTTTCTAAGTAGTTCTGATTGCCGCGTGGTGATGAACCATGCACTGCAGCATTCCTTAGATATTCCAATTCTTCAATTGTTCTTGCCTCGTCTTGTTCTTTGATTAGTTTGTTTGAATCTGATTTAAATACAACATTTTTCATTTCCAATTTTAGTTTTTTCCTTGCTTCCTCGCGTGCATCATAACCCATATTATCTTTTATCTTATACACATCTGCAAAAAGTACAATTATTGCTTCATAAAGAAGAATCAAGGCTTTAAGATATTGCCTTCTTTCATAGAAAAACTGCGACCTTTTGTACATCCTCTGAAAAAGTTTTTCCTGTCTGTTCATCTCAGAAAACTCTTTGTACATTATCTCAACTATTTCTTTTTCAAAAGAATGATCAACCATTTTTTGTTTGTCTTCAAGTCCTTTTATTATCTCTTCAATTTCTCTTCGCGGCTGGCGGTTCATCTCAAGCTTGAAATAAGTCTTTTCTCTGTCGCCAAGACCTATTTGCTCAAGCAGCGGTACAAAATAACCTGAGTTTTGGAATGTCGCCATAGATTCTATTAATCTGACAAGCTTGTCAATGAAAGGTATCTCAATAACTGGAGATTGCCCATCCTCAATCCCTGAAAAATAGTCTCGCATATCATGTGCACCATAGAATATTCTTATGCTGTTTATCTTTCTCAAATACTTCAAAAGCATTATACCATATGAAAAAACTACAGGAATGTTCCTAAATGCATGCGTCATATCAAAGATTACGTTGTACTCACCATCTTTATCAAGCTCTTCTAAAAGTATATCAATACCTCTGCCAAGCTCAAGCGGCTTTATTTTGTAAAACTTCAGCTGTGGTACGTACTTTGTTAAAGTATTCTGCCATGCTGAAAGTGTATTGTCTTGAATACCTTTCTTTTCTTCTTCATATACTTTTAAGCACATCGCAGTTATATCTTCTGAGTTTTGTACATCATGAGGTAATATCTGGTAAAGCTCTGACCATGCTGACTGGTCAGTACCAATCAAGATAAACTTGTCAATTTGCATATTCTCTACTTCATTAAGATATTCGTAAAGTGCAATTCCAAAAAAAGCTGTTCTTGTGGCTATGTACTTTTTATTCTTGTCAGGATTGAAAACATACTCAGTTTGTTCATACCCCACTGTTTGGTCTTTTTTTAACCGACCTTTGCCTATAACTGAAATTAGAATATTTGCGGTTTTATTTTTACTCACCTCAAAAACCCCCTTTTTACTTCAAAAATGTTCTTTCATATATTTATATAATATACAAATATGTAATCTTTTGTAAAAAAATCTGAGACTATCTAAAATAATCAATAAAAAATTTTGTAGAAAACTTGAGATTGAGCCGGAAAGATCTGCTTGGAAATTGTTTATGGATATTCTGATTATATTATATCTATCTTATATGAAACATCTGACAAAACATTTCCAAAAGTTCTTTTGATGCAAAAATTTCAATTTTGCCAAAATATTCTATTCTACCGTCAATAACATGCTGCTTTTTTAAATCTTTGGTTATTAAAAAGAAGAACCTCTGGTCTTCAGGATATTTGCCAAATCTCTTGTAGTAGATGTCAAGAAGCTGTTGTCGAAGAGTTTCGGAAAAAATCTCTGGTTCCTTTTCATATTCTATGCACCTTCCTTCTTTTTGAGCATATACACCGCTGAGCAAAGTTCCTTTTGATTTTACCTCCACTTTCCTGGATGAAATACTCTTTAAACAGATTCCTTTAAATAAGCTGTTCAAGACTTCATAAATTTTAAATATATTTTGAGTAACAAGCTCAACAAAAGGCGTTGCAAGGTATATTCTGAAATTCTCAAATACCCAAACACCATCTTCTACTTCTCTTTTGTTTCTGGTTCTCACAGTCGTTATTGTGAACAGTTCTGTAGAAAGTAGCTTTCTTATTACATGAAAAAGTTCATTATAATAAGAGGATGGAAGAAAAACTCCATCCTCTTTTGCAAAAAAATTGAAAACAAAATAATGCGCCATACTCTACACAACCTTTAAATATTTTTAAGTATTTCTTAACCTATTGTCACCTTTATCCAGCCGGGGATTGTTGCAATCTCGCCATTTTTGAAGATAATTCTTCTTGTTTTTGGAAAAAGTTCAGGATAAATTTTTGAGCTACTATCAACAACTTTTAGTTTTGAAAAGCTCTCTTTTTTAAAATACATTCCAACTGTCTTTGAACAATACCCTGTCGAAAATCCTAATTGAATCAAAAACTGATTTGGAGCAAGTTTTTTCAAAATGTCCATTAACTTTTCATATTCTTTAACAATTTGTATTAGTTTATAATTTCTATAAAACTCTATCTCTTTCGATATATACCTTTCTGTTGCACTATTTATTACCTTTGTCAAGAATTCTACACTGTCTTTGTAGCCGCTAACTCCATCAAATTTGTCTTTCAAACCAGATGTTACTGCACTGCCAAAAACAAATTTATCTTCAATCTTCATTGTGCCTTTTAAAGAAGTTTTTGGACTAATCCCTTCTGCAACAATTGAAAGACCACTTTGTGGGTCATCAAAATTGCCCTGTCTGTGGTACCATTTGACTTTGCCATCGCAGATATTCATTACCTTTATCTCATAGCCAAACATTTTTTCATATGACACAAAATCAGTATCGCTTATCTGAAGGAACTTAAAAGGTGAAAAATAAGGCTGTGAAAAAATGCTCTCCTCTGGCTTATCATCAACCTCTTTGGGGTCAATTTTATTTCTTGGATTTTTTTCTTTTAAATTTTTTTCATATGCAAAGTCAAGAGCCTCTTCATATTTTTTGAGCAAAGGATCTTTTAACGCCTTTGTAATAAACGACCTCACCGCACCTTTTAAAGACGAACCAGGAATATATGCTCTCCCTGCACTTTTTATAAACGCTACAACCTCATTTTGTAAATTCTTTACACCATCTAATTTTATCCTGTACCTCGTGCACCTTTCAATATCAATTGCATACTTTTCTATAACATCACTCAATTTAAAGCCTTTTGGATTTGTCTCAAGTGCCTTTGTGATTGTATCAATCAAACCTTCTTTGGTAAAACTCATCTCGAACAGCTTGTCAAAATTGATGACCCTTAAAAAATCGCCTTCTTTTATAAACTCAAAGCTTTGGAGTTTATCCTGCCCACCTATCACAACCGGGGTTAAAACCTCAACTTCATATATTCTGCTCCCCAATAAAGCTCACCCCCTTTGGCAGGGGAATCAAAAACGCCAAACCATATCTGAGGATAGGATGTGAATCATAACCGTTTGGTGTGACATCTACCACCCTGCCGAAAATTTCACCTTTTACAATGCTTCCCTCAGAAAACATCCTAACAGCCTTCTTTTTCGTACCAAAATCGCCTTTTGAGTAGATATACCCTGACCTTGTGGTGATATCATAGAACTTAAATTTTTCTATTTCGCTGCTGTCTTTTGGATTTGTCAGTGAAAGTGTCATGTAATATTCACTCTCTTTCGTGTCTTTGGAAGATGCATCTAAGAATTCTGGCTTAAATAACCCTAAGCCGGCTGTTCTATCCCCGCCTATGCCTTCATCTCCCAAAAGCCTGATTGCAGCCTTTATCTCATTTTCTAAAGCAGAATCTAATATCTCAAGGTAAAACCAAAGACCTGCATTTTCTTTAAACTGGCAATGTGAAAAATAGTAGATGTTTGAAGAAGATGTAGCTCTATCTATCGTTACTCTTGCCCTTTCTTTGGTTGTCAAGAAAGTAGAAGAAAGTTTTTCCTTTTCATCTGATTTTACTAAAAACTCACCTGCTGGCTCAAAATTCCCTTTAAAAAGGTTTGTTAAATCCTCTTCATCAACAAATCTGACTTTTTTTATCTTCTTAATATCATCAGATTTTACATATTCATGCAAATCTAACCCCATAGGTTTGAACACAAAAAACTTATCCTCTATATATGGCATTGTTGATGATACTTTAAAAGCAGGTTTGCCATCCAAAAAACCTTTAATTAGCTCATCTGTCTTTTGCTTTCCAAAAAGTAGCGAATACGCATTTACAATCCCACTCATGATTGTGTCAGAGTGTGCCATGGTCTGGGTTGTATTGTAAGTCTTTTCTTTTGCTCCAAAATGAACAGGTGTTTTGAACTTGATTTTGACTTTAAAAAGCTTTTTTGTCTCCATAGCCTATCCATCCTTCAAAATTGAAGATTTTTGAGGTCTCTTGCTTCAGCAATCACTTTTGGCTGGCCTTCAGTCAGGTAGCATTCCTTGTCTTTATACTCAATCTTTATACCAACAAACTGAACCTTGCCATTTCCTCTTGTACCCTGCCCGCCAAGATAATCATCTTCAAGCAGCCTCATTGCCTGTATTAACTTTTTAATGTAAAGGTCACCATCATCCTTGCCATCAACCTCAAACCTGTTCACAACAAACTCAGCCTCAAACTCTGCACCTGCAGGTACTCTTTCGCTCTGTCTTGGATTTGCTTTTGATGTTATTCTATCTATGTTGTTTTCAAATTTGACTTCTGTCCACTCAAGTTCCAGATTCTCTTTCATCTCGTCTGTGATAGAAGTTTTTATTAGCTTTGCATCACGAACAATTAATCTTGTTGGAATAACAGCATCTGTAAAATCTACTTTTTTGCCGTTTTTAAGCTCATGCTCGCCGTGGTTTCTGCCAAAAAGTCCACATACAACACAGTCTTTGTCGCCACACATATGAATGCAAATCCCAGATGATCCGTCTTTTTCTTTTTTGGTTACCACCAGCAAATCCTCTTTGACTTTTTTCTCTGCAAATTCCATCAACGCACGCATTTTACCTTTCAGCGAAGAACCTGGTATGTATGGCTTGCCTTCAGCATCTTTTATAACAGAATTATCAATACCACCTATCTCTAAGCTGTTATTCCCTTCTCCTATGTGAAGACCTGTTACTGCCTTTATTTTACATGTAACAACATACTTGCCCTTTAAAATAACATCCATGTTGCATTCAACCTCCCAACAGCTTTTGATTGTTTTTTATTCTCTTCCACCAAAGAATTTGTGGTATGCAACAACTGCCTCAAAAAAGTCTTTAAATCTCTGTAATGTTTTTTCATTTTGCTCTGCAACTGGCAATGCTTTATTGACTATCTCTTGGAAATCTTTTAGTTTCGGAAATCTTCCTGATGTATACGCCATTTTTGCTTTCAAAAGCTTTAGCTTGTACTTATAGTTTTCATTCTCTGGAGAAAGTCTTTTGACCTCTGTGAAGACTTTTCTCAGCTGTGTAACCGTTACATTGGACTCTTTCAAAAGCTGACCTGTTTTCTCTGCAACCTCAGAAAATGCTTTGCCATCCTTGTCCTTACCAGGATCAATAGCAGTCTCAATTTTGCTCAATATATCATTTTTTAAAGCTCTGATATCAACGCCTGGCATATCAAAAATTCCCTCCTTCCAATCTAAATCATTAATGTCTCATCTCAAGCTCAGCCCATCGGGCTGCTAAATAAGCATGCTTGTAGAGTGAATTTGTTTGTTCCTCGATTATAGCTTTTAAAATTTCATCAAGTTCATCTTTTAATTTTCTGTATCTATCTTTTAGCTTTGCTATATAATATACAAATCTCCATGATTTAAATATTTCGCCATTTTCTTTTGCCATTTTTCCAAGCTTGTCAACTGTGTATATTGCATTTATTAGAGCTTTTGATACATTTTTTTCACTTACAAGGCTCACTATCTTTTCTTTTATATTCTTAAGATCATCAAACTCTTCCCAGCCAACAAAATGTCCTGAAAAAGCAAAGCAATCCTTCTTCTTCCCATTATCACGTTCAAACTTCTTTGCCTCATCAAGATGATCGCCGCAAACCGTTGCAACTCTGTAAATTGGATACTTTTTATCAGGTGCTATCTCAAAACCCATAGAGAGTGTTATGTCTTTATTCTGGCAAACATATTCCCTAAATTTTTTATAAACTGCGCCAGCCAAATAAGGCATGTCTGTCCACGGTCCAAGTACGCAAAAATCATCCCCGCCTGCGTAAATCACAATTGAATTGGTGCTCTGTTCTTTCGTGAGTTTATTAAAGAAATAGCCAAAAAACAACGAAAACTCCTGAGACAATGTCATTACTCTTGAAAGTGAATTTTTCTCTTTTAAACCATCCTTAAAAATTCTTCCTAGATTATCAACATCACCTCGCACTATTCCCCATGTTGAAAGCCCTTTTGATTCTTTTACAATATCATCTAAAAGTTTTATATTGCCACTTTTGTCAATTGGTGCATATGTTGATATGTTAAGTGCTTCATAATATTCTGGATCAAATGCCTCTCTTTTGAGCAACGAATTCCCATTCTTTAACTCTTCTTGAACCTTTACCATATCTATTATTATGGTGTTTGAAATGCTTTCATAGTTGGATGAAAATTCTATCTTTCTCCCAAAGGCAGTCAAAATTTTATATATATTATCCAGCTTTTCCGAAACTACTGGTTTATGCCAGCTGTCAATTATAAACAAACTCTTTATGAGTCTTTCCCCAAGGTCAACAAAGCTATCACAGAAAGAACATACAACTTCACCTAAATCATTTGTGTTTGCTATATTGCCACAATGCGGACATTTGTTTTCAAAATCATCAAATGGCTCAAAAAATCTCATCTGCTCATTTTTGATGATATCACTGAACTTTTTACTCTTTCTGATTTGAATTTTTCTTGCAACCTCATCAAACTTTTCACCAATATTGCCCATAAATGATGCAAGGTCAATGCTGCAACTTTCAAGAAGCACATTAAGTGCCCCTTTGTGGGCTTTGAACATAACATTGTCAATCATGCTCTGGTATTGATGTAGCCTCTCTTCAAATGACTTGGGCATCAAAAGGTAAAAATGTCCTCCACCGTTGTATATAAGATTACAAATGGGCATATTTTCTTCTTTTAGTATAAACCTTGCTATTGTGTCCAGCAGAAATGCTATGTAAAATGACTTTCCTTTGAGAGCTTTTAGTGCACCGTCCATTCTGGTATCAAATACAAAATCTTGAATGCCTGAAACATCGCCTTTTACAAGACAAAACAGCTCCCCATCTCCTTTTTGAATTGAGCTTTTGTTCTTCAGTTTTGTCAAAATTCCTTCAAGCTCTTTTTTCATCTTTACTATATCATCTTTGAATCTGTATTTTAACTCTCTATCAAGGCAGAATGCAATTGCTGCTGTCGATTTGCTGTGTGCCCAAAGTGAAATATCTGGTTTGCTATGATAAAAGGCTGATGGGATGTTGTATGTATACTGCTGCATAAGATTGTAAACTGCTGTTATGTAGTTCTCCTCGTCAATTGAATGATCCTCAAAATGCTTGCGCAATTGATTCATCTTAGAGACAAATTCTTCCCATAAGTTTTGATAATCCTCTGAGAAGTCATTTTTTGGTAAAGCTTGAGGAAATTTTACATCGTATTTCTTCGACAAAAATTTATAACTCACATTTTGTTCTGGTTTTTCATCATCTTGCCTATCAAGTATGATGTTTGAAAAGATTGAAATCATTTGCTTTACTTTCTGGCTATTTTCCTCTGATTCACTGTAGTCTTCTCTGTCAGTTGCAGCAGAAATTCTGTCAGCAATGGAAATCAAAAGTTCTTCATACTCCGAAGGTTTGTGATGGTTTAAAATTAGTGATGTTACCTGTAATTTCTTTGGAATTGTATTTTCTGCAAAGAATGCACCCCATTCTTGGTGGCGTGGTGCAAAAGCACCTTCTTCTTTGTAAAATGTCTTATATCCTTCTTCTATTGTTTTTTTTGCATCTTTGTTATTTGTTCTCATATAAAACTTTCCAACATCGTGCAAAAGCGCACCCAAAAAAAGACGTAAATTAAAACGCTTTTCCTCCTCAGATAAGTTGGTGTTATAAAAGACCATCTTTAAATACCACCTTCTTTTATGGGTTTTTGTAAAAACACCATTCAAGGGTTTATGTTTAGATCATTCTAAAGGTGAGTTCGTGGACTTGAAAAAATAATAACATTATGTCGAAACCAGCAGTTTTTGGCACTTTATTTAATTATACCACCTATATTCAAAAATGAAAATATTAAATTTATATCTACTTTTCAATCATTGTTTTTATCCCCATTCTAAAAGGACAAGGCTTTCTTCTAAATATTTTGTAGATTGCGCAATTAAAATTCTGTACTGTTTTAGTTTTAGTATTCTCTATAGCCATTTTACAGACAATTGCAAGTTTATACTAAAATTTGAGCTTTATTTATCATATTTATGCTTTTTGACCAAAAGTCACATCTGTCGACCTCCGATAGCAAAATTTTTAAGTTCATATTGTATTCGGTTTCAAGCCTGCAGTACGTAGATTAGACCAAACTTCTGGCAGCAGCTGGATAGACGGAAAGATTTTATGGGCTTTTATCCCTTGATTCTTCTGGGTTGATTTGAGTTTTTCACAAATGTTTTAATATAAAAACATTGACAGGGGTGTATAATCTTGATATAATAAAATCAAGCTCTTGAACGTGTTTGTAGCCTCCCCTTTGGGGATTGAAACAACAATGAGATTTTCGCAAACTCACAAGGACAAAGGTTTGTAGCCTCCCCTTTGGGGATTGAAACAGTTTATGGACTACAACGATATGGAAAAGTCCAAGTTGTTTGTAGCCTCCCCTTTGGGGATTGAAACCAATTTTGCATATACCTTGCGAACTATCCCATCCGCAGTTTGTAGCCTCCCCTTTGGGGATTGAAACCTGATGAGAAGTCCAGAGAAATTTATGAAGCAACACTGTTTGTAGCCTCCCCTTTGGGGATTGAAACAAGTATAGCTTCTCAAGTTCAGAGATTTCATCTCTTGTTTGTAGCCTCCCCTTTGGGGATTGAAACAGATGAAGAGTTAAAAAAGCAAATAAAAGAAATTCAGCGTTTGTAGCCTCCCCTTTGGGGATTGAAACCCGTTGAAGAAAGCCAAGCCGTCGGCTTTGGTGAGGGTTTGTAGCCTCCCCTTTGGGGATTGAAACCTTTTTAAAGAACGAGCAACAGTAAGCAAAGTTTTTAGTTTGTAGCCTCCCCTTTGGGGATTGAAACGCTTGTCAGTTCCACATTCTTTTTTAGCTGTTTCAAAGGTTTGTAGCCTCCCCTTTGGGGATTGAAACTTGTTTGAAATCAATAAATTCGCATTGCCTTGATAGTTTGTAGCCTCCCCTTTGGGGATTGAAACGCCTGTTTCTGTGAAATACCTGCCTTTTCAGAAATTGTTTGTAGCCTCCCCTTTGGGGATTGAAACGCTCATATTCAACAGCCAATCTCCTTTCTTCCTGCTTCGTTTGTAGCCTCCCCTTTGGGGATTGAAACACCACTACCCAGTAAGAGTTTTTTGGAACAGTCAAAGTTTGTAGCCTCCCCTTTGGGGATTGAAACAGTTTTTAAGTGAACCTGAATTTGTAGCTTGGTACTAGTTTGTAGCCTCCCCTTTGGGGATTGAAACAATTCTTTCTTGCGCTTCCTTTCCGCCACTTTGTAGTTTGTAGCCTCCCCTTTGGGGATTGAAACCCATCACCATTAATATCAAATGCTAACCCTGTTGCATTAGTTTGTAGCCTCCCCTTTGGGGATTGAAACAATTTAACTCTCTCTTTAAACCTTCCATAAATTTCTCGGTTTGTAGCCTCCCCTTTGGGGATTGAAACCCATAAGGGATCCTAAAGTTGTGAATATAAGACCTCGTTTGTAGCCTCCCCTTTGGGGATTGAAACTATATCTCATACCCAAGCGTCCTCTTTATCGCCTGTTTGTAGCCTCCCCTTTGGGGATTGAGGAGAGGGAAAAGCACCATTGGTGGATGAGAAAAAGCACTCAATGCCTAAAGACAAATCAAAATATCTTTTCTGATTTTACATATGCAATGCATTTCAATTATCCTGTATAGAGCAATCTATCCTGTCTTGATGTTTTGAAATATCAAAATTGGTATCTCTGAACAAAAAAATATTCTGAACAAAAACATATAAAGAAATTAAGTGTATAGAAGAAAATAAAGATGAAGAATAAACAAGTATCCCCAAAATTCTACTTCTTGTGGCAACATTTCCCATAAGCTTCGCATAAAATTTGACCTTTCTTAAAGGTTTTAAAGCAGGTAAAATTGTAAATGCAAAGTTAAAGATTAACCTTTTACGAAAGAAAGAAGGGTTAGATGCATACGGAAAAGCTTTTTGAGGTTAAAGGTTCGATTGTACAAGCGTACATTGTTTGCAAAAGACAAGCATGGCTTTTGTCACGAAACATTGGACCATCGTCAGACAACCCATTTTTGGAGATAGGCAAGTTAATATCGCAAGAGTATTACAAAAACGACAGAAAAGAAGTATACTTTGACGGGGTAGTTTTAGACCTTATAAGGAAAGAAGATGAAGTGTTATTGGTTGGGGAAATCAAAAAATCGTCACGTGCAAAGAATGCTGCAATTTTGCAACTAAAATTCTACCTGTATAAGCTCTTTAAAAACAATATTAAAGCGCGCGGCAAACTTCTTATTCCTGAAGAGAAAAAGACTTTTGATGTTGAACTCACCACTGATGATATAGAAGAAATAGAAACTCTTACACAAGAGATTGATTCATTTTTGTACTCTCAATTACCACCCCAGCCGCAAAAAATCAAAGCATGTTCAAAATGTTCGTATAAGGAGTTTTGCTGGGCATGAAAAGATCACTTTATATTTTTTCAGACGGCGTCTTGAGAAGAAAAAATAACACTCTGTATTTTGAAAGCGAAGGTGTACAAAAGTTCATTCCAGTTGAGAATACATCAGAAATTTACATCTTTGGAGAGGTTGAGCTGAACAAAAGATTTTTAGAGTTTTTGACTCAAAGCGAAATAATCCTACACTTTTTCAACAGGTACGGCTACTACGTTGGAAGCTTTTATCCACGTGAGCACCTAAACTCTGGTTATATGATTTTAAAACAGGCTGAGCATTATCTTGATACACAAAAGAGGCTTTTTCTTGCCAGAACATTTGTCGAAGGCAGCTACAAAAATATGAGGCAGGTTTTAAAATACTACCAGAGCCGTGGCATTGATGAGCTTGAGCAATATATCCAGCAGATGGAGAACTTATTTGGCAGCGTTTTTAACATCAATGATGTTAACTCTCTTATGGCAATGGAAGGAAACATTAGGCAAACCTATTACTCAGCCTTTGACCTCATCATAGGAAAAGATGATTTCAAGTTTGAAAAAAGGTCAAAACGTCCACCAAAAAATGCACTCAATACACTCATTAGTTTTGGCAATTCAATGATGTACACAGTTGTTCTTTCCGAAATCTACAGGACCCACCTTGACCCACGGATAGGATATCTTCACACTACAAATTTCAGAAGATTTACACTCAACTTGGACGTTGCTGAAATCTTCAAGCCAATAATTGTCGACAGGCTTATTTTTTCAATAATCTCAAAGAACATGTTAAAGCCAGAACACTTTGAAGAGGATTTAGAGGGAATAGTTATCAAAGACGACGCTAAAAAGCTCTTTATTGATGAACTTGAACAAAGACTTTCAACAACAATCTCTGTTAAGAACATTGGCAATTATGTCTCATACAGGCAGCTTATAAGAATCGAGCTTTACAAGATTGAAAAGCATCTTATGGGCGAAAAGGAATATCAACCATACGTAACCCAATGGTAATTGAGGTGAAGCGGATTTGTACACCATCCTTGTGTACGATGTCAATGAAAAACGCGTTGCAAAAGCATTAAAAGTGTGCCGAAAATACCTCAACTGGGTGCAAAATTCTGTGTTTGAGGGCGAAATCTCAGAGGCAAAGCTGAAAAAGTTAAAGTTTGAACTTTCTCAAAAGCTAAACCTTGAAGAAGATTCTGTTATTATTTACAACTTTCAGAGTCGCCTCTATTCCCAAAGAGAAATACTTGGAGTTGAGAAAAACAACTTAGACAGATTTATTTAAAAAATTTAGGTACATGGTTGAAATTCTAACTTGGTTGTGATAAGCTAAATTTTAGTAAAAATTAAAGAGGTGCCAAAAAAATGATTGAAGCTGTTGCTGAACTGGGTAGATTTGTACTGGAGGGAAAATCAAAGTCAGTCTCACAAGAGGATAGCCCCTCTGATGTTCTATCAAATAATCTTTCTTCTTTTTTATCGCGAGTTGAAAGCGAAAAAATCCTTTTTATCCTTTTAAATCAAAACCAAGGAAAGTTTGAATACTGCGGACTTGAACTTCAAGCACCTGTTGAATCAAAAGCAAAATTTTATCTTTTCAGCCAAGGTGCAAAAGGCGGTGGAACAAACTTTTCACCTACATGTACTGTTGTAAAGCCAAAAGCTACAAAAAATATGTCAGAAGTCGAAATAAAAAATAACATAAAATCCCAAGTTGAAAAGACGTTTCAGCTAAAGGTTGAAAACTGGTTTTTGAACAAAGCGCAGCCTCTTGCTAAGAAATTTTTGAAATTGAAAATTTTAAGTCAATCTGATGCAGATTTTATTGAAAAGATAACACAAGCCATAAAAGAACATAGAAAAAGAATTATAGATGATATTTCCCAAAAAATTTTTGATACTGAGCTTAAAAAAGGAAATAGTATACTTCTCTCTCTTCTCATAGATAAAAAGTACATTGGCGAATATGAAATTTTCAAACTGTTTTTGCTTGAACTTATAAAAGAGAAAAACCAAAGGTCAAGTTCACAGGATAAAACATGTTCTTTATGCAAACAAAAAAGAGAAAAGGTCTCTGGCATGGTCAACGTTTTCAAATTCTATACCATTGATAAGCCGGGGTTTATAAAAGGTGGATTTTCATCTGAGAATGCATGGAAAAACTTCCCGGTATGTTCAAGCTGTCAAACACATCTTAGTGAAGGCAGAAAGTACTTGGAGGAAAACCTTAGATTTGAATTTTATGGCTTTAAGTACCTTCTCATACCAAAGCTCACACTCGGAACTGACTCTGAATATACAGAAGTTCTTGATATCCTTGAAAAAACCCAAAAAGACATCCGACTTGGTGAGAAAAAATTAGAGCGTATCACAAACGATGAGAATGAAATACTTGAAATTGTCAGCGAATTTAATGACTTTGTATCAATTACATTTTTGTTTTTAACAACACAAATGGGTGCTGAGAGAATTGTTCTTCTAATTGAAGATGTTTTCCCATCACACCTAAAGAACATATTTGATGCAAAAAGACATACAGAAAAGAAATTTCGCAAACTCTTTGACAACCCTGATATTCAATTTACATTTCACCAGATTAAATACTTTTTCTCAAAGAGCAACAGGCTTAGGAAAAAGTCAGATCTTGACAGCTATTTTTTAGAGATAACAGAAAGCATTTTTAAGAAAAAACCTATTGCCTTTGACTTTTTACTCTCTCATTTTTGCCGAAGGCTTCAAGATGACATTGTAAATAGCGACTTATCAGGTTTTTATGTTTCTTGTAGCTATGCAATGGAAGTTTTAGAATTTCTGGGTAAACTAAACATTCTAAAGTTAAAAGGAGATGAGATGAATATGTCTTTTGAAACTCCGTTTGACGAGATTTTAAATGAATTTCCTGTTGCATCTGCAAACCCTGCTGTAAAAGGAATTATCCTTGTTGGTGCGCTTTGTGACATGCTTTTGAGAATTCAAGCAGCTGGTCTTAAAAAAGCTCCTGGAAGAATGCCGCCATTTGCCAAAAATTTGAAAGGACTTAGGTTAAAACAAGCTGATATAATCTCACTTCTGCCGAAGATTGAAAACAAACTTATGGAATACTCAGCGTTTGGCAAGGCAAAGAAACTTGTTGCTGCTACAGCTTCTGAGCTTTTGCTAAAAGCACCAGCTGACTGGAAATTGTCTTCTGATGAAGTGAGCTTTTACTTTGCCTGTGGTATGAATCTTGGTCAAAAAATCAGGGACCTTGCAAAGAAATTGACAAACGACACAGAAGAGACTGAAGATGAAGAATAAAACCTTGTGTTTTAAAAAATTCAAATAATCAGAAGGGGGAATTATCAATATGGAAAACTTAAACAATAACATTATCAAAAACAGGTCAGAGATTTTGTTGTTATACGATGTGACAGACGCAAACCCAAACGGTGACCCACTTGATGAAAATAAGCCAAGAATTGATCCTGAGACAGATATATGCATAGTAACAGACGTGCGCTTAAAAAGAACATGCAGAGATTACTGGGCAGAGTACAAGAACTTGCCTGTGTTCATCTTAAGAGAAATCTCCGAAGATGGAAAGCTCATGACAAAGTCTGACAAATTTTTAAAGTATAATCTCAGCAAAGACAAGCTAAAAGAATATATCGACATAAGACTTTTTGGTGGTACTACTACTTTAAAGAGCAAGGACGAAAAGAGAAAGAGTAAGTCAGAGGAAGACTCATCAGAGGAAACCGGCGCAATTACATTTACAGGACCTGTTCAGTTTAAATTTGGAAGGTCTTTGCATAAAGTCGAGTACATGCTTGTAAAGGGCACAACAGTTATGCCATCGGGCGAAGGTAAAGACCAAGGGACATTTACAGAATGTTATATTCTACCGTATGCTCTGATTGCTTTTTACGGTGTTGTAAATGAAAATGCAGCTTTACGTCAGGAGTTGCCAGTAACAGAAGAAGATGTTCAGCTTCTTTTAGAGGCTCTTTGGTGCGGAACTAAAAATCTCATCTCACGTTCAAAGTTTGGTCAGATGCCAAGGCTTCTTATGAGGGTTGAATATAACCAGAGCGGTTTTTACATTGGTGAACTTGACAAACTTGTGAAGCTTATCTCCCAAAAGCCAGATACTGCTATACGCTCACCAGAGGACTTCCATCTTGATATAACAAGACTTGTTGAAAAGATTTCAAAGTATCAGGATAAGATTCAAAAGGTTGAGATAGCTGTTGACTATTCTATCAGCTTTGTATGCGAAGGCAAATTTGTTCAGCTAAAAGATGCTCTTTCTTTCTTGGGTGACAGGATCAAACTTCTTAAGTTTGAGTGATTAAATTTCAAGGTGATGTGATATGAAAGTAGCTGTATTTGATATCAAAGCCGACTTTGGTTTTTTTGGTAAGTTTTACTCAACATCCTCGCCAATAACATACCCTTTCCCACCATTCCCAACCATTCAAGGAATGGTGGGAGCCATCTTGGGACTTGACAAAAAAGAGTATCTTGACATTTTAGAGTATGGTAAGTTTCGTGCAGGGATTAGAATCTTAAATCCTGTGAAAAAAATCAGAATAGGAATAAATCACATAGACACAAAAGAAGGAAGATGGCAACCTATAAAAACCAAAAACCGCCAGCCAAGAACACAGATGAGGTTTGAGCTTTTAAAAGATCCTTGTTTTAGAATATATGCCACACATACTTCAGAGAACATTTTTTTAAAGCTTGTAGAGTTTTTGGAACAGCACAGAAGTTACTTTACCCTTTCAATGGGTCTTTCTGAATTTCTTGCTGACTTTGAATTTGTTGGAGTATTTGAGGCTTTTGAAAAGGACATGCCAGACGATTATGTAAGCCTTTGCACACCAATTCCTTTAAGCTATTTAGACAGCAAAGCAGATACACCCTTGAGGTTTGAAGCTGGAAAAAGCTACTTTAAAGAGAGAATGCCACTTTACATGCTCACAACAAGAGAAGTTGTAAAATACGAAGACGTCATTTTCGAACCTACAGGAAAAGAACTTTTAGCAAGACCATCAAGTTATGTGGAGGTCCAAAATGGAGAGAACATTCTCTTGTTTTGATAACCAAAATCTGTCTGGACTTTTTTCTCATCCCGGCAAAGACGGCGGTATAGAAGGTGCAAAGCCATTAGAGGTTCATCTTGCAAACACCAGCATTTTAGCTAATTTTTTTGCTTCAGAAAAAAAATTAGCACTTTGTTCAACAAAGTTTCTTTCCCAGATTGCAAAAATTACAGCCTTGCTGCATGACATAGGCAAGGCAACTTCTTTTTTTCAAAAGTATCTTTTTGACAAAAAGAAAATAAAAAGGAGGCTCACGCGGCACTCTCTTATCTCTGCTATCTGTGTGTGGGGAACATTAAACAGGCTCATTGAAGAAAAGAAAATCCAAGAGGACAAAGTTTTTGAAGGCTTTACTGCGATTTTAGCATTTTTTGCTACTTTAAAACACCATGGCGATTTAGAAGCAGCATCAGATATGCTCTTGCTCTCAGAAGACGATATAGAACTCTGCTATGAGCAGATTGAGAATATAGAAAAAGAGAAGTTTGACACTCTGATTTCTAATATTTCCTGTGTTTGCCCTGAAATTGGTTTTTTGACAACAGACACCTTAAAAGAATTTGTAGAGCATGCAAAAGATTCAATAAAGGTCTTTAAAAGAGGCTTCAGAAAGCTTTTTGACACAGAGATGAAATTCTTTTTCATGCTAAATCTGTTGTATTCTATCCTTCTGGATGCAGACAAAACAGAGGCAATATTTGGCACTCTGGTTGATATTCCGGAGCTAAATCTTTCTTACACCGATGTTGACAGTTTCAGGAGAAGAATTTTCAAGCCTGAAAACTTCGAAAATTCAATAAAAACCTTAAGAGACAGGGCTTTTGAAGAAGCAATAAATTGTGAGATTGACGAAAATAGACGTATCTATACACTCTGTCTTCCAACAGGGCTTGGAAAAACTATTATCTCTTTTGCTTTTGCGCTAAAACTCAGAGAACTTGCTCAAAATAAATTTGGTAGCAAGTTTAGAATAATTTACTCACTTCCTTTTTTATCTATCATTGAGCAAAATTATAACGCTATCTCACAGATTTTGAGCTTTTGCGGTCTTGACATAACTTCAGATATCATTTTAAAGCACCATCACTTAAGCGATATTGTCTACAAAACCAAAGATGGTTGTCAGGACAACCAAGAGGAAATCTTTGACACAGACGTTGCAAAACTTTTAATAGAAGGTTGGAACTCAAATATAATTGTGACAACATTTGTTCAGTTTTTGGAGAGTATTCTGACAAATAAAAACTCCAACATGAGAAAATTCCATAGAATTGCAAATTCAATTATCATTCTTGACGAAGTGCAGGCTATAAACACAGAGTACTGGTTTTTGTGCAAGAACCTTTTTGAGGCGCTTTGCGCCAGCTTAAACTGCTATATAATCCTTTCAACTGCTACAATGCCGTTTATTGTTGACAAAAGCAAAGCCATCAGTATTGTAAAACCGGAGAACTACTTTGACAAACTTTGTCGAACAGAGCTGTATTTTGACACTAATTTTTCAAAAATAGGGCTTGAAAAATTTGTGGCAAACTTTGAATTTGAAAAAGAAAAAACTTACCTTTTTGTTATGAACACTGTGAGCAGTGCAAAAAACTTGTATGAACTTATAAATAAAAGATTCCCTGACATGCAGCACAAAATTACAATTCTGACAACTCATATAATTCCAAAAGAAAGATTGAGAAGAATTGAGCAAATAAAGAATAAGAAATACAAAATTGTTGTATCAACCCAGCTTGTTGAGGCAGGGGTTGACGTTGACTTTGACCATGTTATAAGAGACATTGCTCCGCTTGATTCAATCATCCAGGCAGCAGGAAGAGCAAATAGAGAAGGCAAAAATGCAAAGAGCAAAGTAACAGTTGTTGAACTTGTGTCTGAAAAAGGAAGACTTTTTGCAACAGAGGTTTATGATAGTCTATTGATTGATGTAACCAGAAAGATTTTAAGTCAATTTCAAAAGGTGGACGAAAGTAAATTTGCAGAACTAATCCTTGAGTATTATAAAGAACTTGCAAGGCGCGGTGTTATTGAAACAACCAGTGATGACAGGGGAATATCCCAAAAATTTCTTGAGGCAATTTACAGACTTCTTTACACCTCATCCGACTGTGAAACAGCTGCAATCGGAAGCTTTAAACTCATCCAGGATGAACCTTACAAAGTAGATGTGTTTGTTGAAGCAGATGAAAAAGCAAAAATTATCTGGCAGAGATTTGCAAAAATTTGTGAGATTAAAGACATTTTTGAAAGGAAAAAGAGGTTTTTGGAGATTCGCAAAAGTTTTTATGACTATGTTATCTCTGTGCCAAAGACAAATAATATCCCTATCAATTTTGAAAACATTATACTCTATGTGCCGCACAGCCAGCTTACTGACTTTTATGACCCGATGACAGGTTTTAAAACAAAGGGAGAAAGCTACCTCAGTTTTTAACTTTTTACTTTCTCCCACAACTTTGAATTTACATTATTCAGCCTATGCTGGAGGTAACCCCACACCCTTTATCCATCTTCAAATGCTTCAGGGAATACTTGTATTGAAAATGTACAAACATTGTGTATCTTATAAGCACAAAAATGATGTATTCTTATTTTAAGCAAATTTATTTCTCTCGATCTTTGATGGCAAAATTTTAACAAAAATTTGTATGCATTTTCAAGCTTGAGGTGTATTGGTTGATTTGATTTTCTTGCAGCTGCTGGATAGACTAAAGGGTGTGAGGTGGTTTGAAGTGTAAGATTCTATTTACAAACTTATCGAATTTTCATTTGTGAAATTTTAATACTAACTTTAACATTGTATTTACAGGATTTTTTGGTTTTATTTCCTTAGTTAATATTACCTTGATGTTTGGCAGGTTTTTTGGTGATTCTTATTGTCATATCTTCCCTTGGCAATTGCTATCTATCTATAAAAGAGAGCAAAACCACCGGGGGCAACTGCAACTGGAAGTTTTCTTTCTGTATTGATTTTTTGATTTTGAAGCTTACAATAGAATTAAACTATTTATTTTTACATATTCTCTTTTATATTCCATGTGATATTTCTCACTACATCCTCGGATTTTTAGCCTATCCGTTAGGGAATGAAATAGTCTATACTGCTTTCGACATTGTAATGGTTTTGCAAAGGTTTGTAGCCTCCCCTTTGGGAATTGAAACGCAGATCTTTACTTCTTATCTTGGATAAGAAAATATGTTTGATATTATTCTTTTTATTTGTTATAATGTTCTTAGAAAAATCTTTGGGTGAAGATAATGAATAATCAGCTTCCTCACAACATAAATGACCTGGAGTACAAATACATATTCTCTAACAAAAGCATTTTTCTTAGGCTTTTAAAAAGACTTGATGAGTTTGGAGTATTTAAAAATCTCACAGAAGACCAGCTTGAAAGAATTGATAAAAGTTACGTCTTGCCAGACTTTTCTGAACAGGAAAGTGACATCCTCTATAAAGTCAATTTAAAAGAGAAAGAGATTATCTTTTACATTTTGTTTGAACACCAATCAACAGTTGACCATTCAATGTCAATAAGGCTTTTATTTTACATCACAGATTTATACAGAGACTATATCAAGGACTTTGACAAAGGAGAAATAAAGAAAAAGGGGTTTAGATTGCCAGCAGTTGTGCCGATAGTTTTTTACGATGGAGAAGACAGGTGGACAGCTACAACAAGGCTGAGGGAGAAGATTTTAGGATTTGAGGAGTTTGGAAATTGCGTAATTGATTTTGAGTACATATTGATTGACTTGAACCAAGCAGAAAGCATTTTGCAAGTGAAAGACATACTTAGCTTAATACTGAAGCTCAACAGAATTAAGAGATATGAGGAGTTAGAAAGGTTATTTTGGGAGCTTAGAGAATATTTATGGGGGGCAGAAGAGAAGGAGATAGAGGTGTTGAAGGTATGCTTGCCAGTTGCTTTGAGGGAGCTTGAGGATATAGAAGTTGAGGCTGCCAAAAGAGCAATTGATGAGACTGTAAGAGGGGGTGAAAAAGCTATGCCACTATTTCAGAATTTGAGAAAGATAAGAGAAGAGTTGATTTTTGAAGGACTTCAGCAAGGGCTCCAGCAAGGACTTCAGCAAGGTTTTGAGCAAAGTAAAATAGAGACAGCTGAGAGGATGATTTTAAAAGGATATAAAGATGAAGAGATAGCAGAGATTACAGAACTTTCGCTTGAAAAGATAAAAGAACTTCGTGCAAAACACAGAAACTGATTGAAATTTTAAGATTTGTGGGGGCTGTTCAAAAATATCAAGCAGCAGCCCTTTTATTTTAGACTTAGAATTTGGAGGATACATTTTTGGGCTTTATTTCTTGTTTTGACAAAGCCTACTTAGGTTGAAAGATGTCTTTTAAATTTTATTCAAATTTAATCTCCCTTATCAAAGTATTGTCTTAGCTCACATTTTTTAAGGTTTTGCTGTTCCACCATTTATATATCTCTTCAAAAAATAATCTGCACATATCTTTATATACCCTATTCAAGAAAATGATTCAAAAAAGATTTTACCCCTAAGTCTTTGAAATTCTAAGCAGGATAAAAACAAACGTTGACATTTATAATTCAATTCAATTCAATTTTAATAACGAATGCAGTATAAGCCAAATTTCTTTTTTAAAACTGCATCTTGGTGTATATATTTGCAAAATTTATGAATAAAATCGTCATTTTGACCAAAAGTCATTTCCGTCGATCTCAAGTGCAAAAATTTCGGGATTCAATTTGGATACGGTTTCATTTAGATGTGGTAAGATTTTGAGTTGATTTCTGGCAGCTGCTGGATAGACGGAAGGATTCGGGAGTGTTTTATCGCTTGAATTTACTGAACTGTGTGCTGTTTTGATATGATGTACTGATATAAAAACATTGACACCATTGCATAAAGTTGATATAATAAAATCAAGCTTTCCAACGTGTTTGTAGCCTCCCCTTTGGGGATTGAAACCCTTGCTGAACTCCTTATCATGCTCTTTTTCTCCCCTGGTTTGTAGCCTCCCCTTTGGGGATTGAAACATACTACAGGAATCGTCTGCAAGACGTCAATCTTGAGTTTGTAGCCTCCCCTTTGGGGATTGAAACACGACAAGCTAACGTACAGGAAAAACTCCCATGACGCGTTTGTAGCCTCCCCTTTGGGGATTGAAACTCCTCAAAAGCTCACCCCATTTAAAAGGACACTTTTAGTTTGTAGCCTCCCCTTTGGGGATTGAAACATAGAATATGGTCTTACATCATATTTATTGTTTACGTTTGTAGCCTCCCCTTTGGGGATTGAAACAAGCACTAAAAAACTACGTTCATGGATGTTAGATGAAGTTTGTAGCCTCCCCTTTGGGGATTGAAACAAGTAAACTGCCACCCTTTGTTAATACACCTTCTATGTTTGTAGCCTCCCCTTTGGGGATTGAAACAGAGTATTATTCTCATCTATAAAACCATCCACTAAGTTTGTAGCCTCCCCTTTGGGGATTGAAACACGCAGGATATGAACCTTGCAAGGTTTGCAAGCCTTAGTTTGTAGCCTCCCCTTTGGGGATTGAAACCTTTTACGTTGTACTCCAGAGCCCTTTCAAAATGTGTTTGTAGCCTCCCCTTTGGGGATTGAAACCTTTCAATCATGCCAAAAATTTGATAAAATTTATTCGTTTGTAGCCTCCCCTTTGGGGATTGAAACTCATAAATAATTACTGCTCTAACTGTCTCTGTATATGTTTGTAGCCTCCCCTTTGGGGATTGAAACCAACTTACTACAACAAAAACCAAACATAACACTATTGTTTGTAGCCTCCCCTTTGGGGATTGAAACACAACTGATTTTAACTTGTCATAAGTTTTAATCAGTTTGTAGCCTTCCCTTTGGGGATTGAAACGAAGGCGGTTCAAAGTCAATAGTGCAATTTACTGTAGTTTGTAGCCTCCCCTTTGGGGATTGAAACTATATTAATCATAAACATCATCCTCCTATCTTTTTTTAGTTTGTAGCCTCCCCTTTGGGGATTGAAACTGAACAGTACAACTTCTTCGTCGCTTACTTTTGTTGGTTTGTAGCCTCCCCTTTGGGGATTGAAACGGAACATTTGGTTCATAGACAGTACCTCCAAGGCCAGAGTTTGTAGCCTCCCCTTTGGGGATTGAAACACAATAACACCCCCATTATTGTATATACTTTGCTAGTTTATAGCCTCCCCTTTGGGGATTGAAACCTGACTGTATTTATTTATTGACATTTTTCTTCTCGTGGTTTGTAGCCTCCCCTTTGGGGATTGAAACACAGTAACTTTCTGCTTATCATTCCATTTCACTAAAGTTTGTAGCCTCCCCTTTGGGGATTGAAACTTTCTTTCAGGGTAGACCATCTTGCCGTTTTCGTCGTTTGTAGCCTCCCCTTTGGGGATTGAAACGGAACATTTGGTTCATAGACAGTACCTCCAAGGCCAGAGTTTGTAGCCTCCCCTTTGGGGATGTGAAAGGAAGGGAGTTTGTAGACTGCTCTTTAAGAATTGGAATAATCTTTTAAAATGCCAAATAGAAGAATTTAACCTTGGCTTCAGAAAAGACTGCAGCAAGAAATTTGTGAAAGTCAAATTAAAATAGCTAAAAGAAGATGAGACAAAAAGGTGCAAAAGATAGGAAGAATAGCTGAACTGACCGAACTTGATATTGAGGAGATAAAGAAATTGAAGAAAGAAGTTTTGAATTGGGGATAAAAATTCTGTACCACAATGCCGATTTTAAGGAAATTTAATTAAAAACAAGTTCTTTGCATCTTTTGCATATTCCAAAAGCCTTTCTGAAAACCCTGCCTTGCTAAAGAGGATATAAAACTCTCTTTGGTCAGGGAATACTTTTACATTTTCTGCTTTTTTCTTCAAGTCAAAAAAGATATCAATATCAACTATATTTTGCGAATATTTGCACTCCCCAAAAACAACATGCCTCATGCTTCTCCCAATACCTACTATATCAATCTCTGATTTTCCATCCCACCACTTTCCTATTTTATCTACCTGAACATCCATTTTTTTGCTTCTTATTAAATCACTCAAAATTTGTGTACAAACCTCTTCATAAACATAACTTATATGACTTACTACTATTTTTGACCTAATATTCTCAATTACATATTCAACATTGTCAAGTTCTAATTGTTCTCTATAAGGATATACAAATTTAAACCAGAAATTTATAAAATTGTCGTTTATAAAATACAACCCTCTTTTGCTCTTCTCAGGATATTCTTCTGTAATTGGAACCTCTCTTCTTATGATATCAAGCTCTATCAAGGTATTTATATACTTTGTAAGTTTTGTTTGTGGCACAGAAAGGCTTTGGGCAATCTGGCTGAGCTTATGATTTCCAAGTGCAATGCTCTTGATTATCGAAAAATAACTTCCTATCTCATGAACTTCCTTTTCAAGCAAAAACAAAGGCTCTTCATATAAAAAACTCTGTCTGCTTAGAATATTCTCTTCAATTGCCTTGTAAATATCACCTTCATATTTGAACATTTCTAAATATTTCGGAACACCACCAACAACCGAATATATCCAAAGAAATTGGTCATCTGTTGCATCTGGAAAAAATTCTTTTGCTTCTTTAAATGAAAACTGCTTTAATCTTATTTGCCCTGTTCTTCTGCCATATAGGGGACTTGAATAAGACAGAGCATATTCTTGCATCATACTAATCAAAGAACCGCACAATATCAGCATGAAATTTCCATTTTTTAGTTTCTCATCCCAAATCCTTTGTAGAATTGAAGCAAAAGCTGGATTTGTCTTGCATAAGTTTTGAAATTCATCAAATACTATCACAACTTTTTTGTCGCTTTTTGTTTTTACTAAAATATCGAAAATATCATCCCAACTTATACCAGATAATTTTTCTATCAAAGGATTTTTCAAAAAACTGCTCACCGCTCTTTTAAAATATTCTATGTTCTGACTTTCTACTTCTTCAGAAGCCAAAAAATAAATGGCAGGCTTGTCTTCGATAAATTTTTTAATAAGTGCAGTTTTGCCAATTCTTCTTCTTCCATAAATAATAACAAGCGATGATTTTTGCACTTGATACTGCTTTCCTAAAAAATCAAGTTCCTGTTTGCGGTTTACAAACTTTTTCATAAAAATCACCTCAGATTTATTATACTCTATTTTATTATACCTTAAAGTATATTTTGTGCACCAGTATGTAGATTTGTTTTAAGTGTCAAAATATCTTGATGTTTTTATTTGCTAAAAACATTTTGTTTCTCATCTTTATTGGTGAGCTGTTTATCAATGCTCAAAGAGATTTTATTTTTTATATTTATACACTCAACATTGATAGAAATTTCATTTTGACCAAAAGTCATGTCTGTCGACCTCCGGTAGCAAAATTTTGAGGTTTGATTTGTATACGGTTTCAGGCTTGCAGTGCGTAGATTAGAACAAATTGCTGGCAGCGGCTGGATAAACGGAAGGGTTTTATGGCCTTTTATCCCTTGATTCTTCTGGGTTGATTTGAGTTTTTCACAAATGTTTTAATATAAAAACATTGACAGGGGTGTATAACCTGACTTTTGCAGATGATTGGAATAAAAATAGCCTGCAATCCCTTGGGAATAAAGGATTGTAGGCTATTTAAGTTTTATCAAAAAGTTATAGTGAAAAATCACTTTTTTGTCTCACCTAAAACTTTTTTTATTTCCTTCAATCTCATAAATTTTTTACTAAAATCTATGTTTAAATCTTTTCCAATTTCCTCAAGTACTTCATCAAAAAAATCAA
>Ga0207429_10012_pt1 | contig 110140 bp, 96 predicted proteins | sample YelNats1bottle13_FD_187545 | JGI IMG/M metagenome (GOLD analysis project Ga0207429, IMG submission 187545) | Hot spring thermophilic microbial communities from Obsidian Pool, Yellowstone National Park, USA - site 1 bottle 13 (SPAdes) (version 2) | ecosystem: Environmental > Aquatic > Thermal... | reverse complement strand
CTCTCCATGAAAAACTTAAGATATTCAAATCCAAACCTTGCAAGTCTGTCAGGATATTCTATTACAACTTTTGCAACTTCTCCTCTTTTGATTTTGTTCAAAAGTTTTAATAGCCCTCTCCTGTTTTCATTTTACTTTGCTGGCTATTTCAGATATAACCTCAATACTGCCAGCCTTGAGACTCTGCGTATTCCTCAAGTCTTCTGATTTGGTTTTTAAGGTACTCTTCTTGCTTTTTAGTGGAGAGTTTTGCATACAAAACAACGGTTGGTTTGGTTTTTCTTCTATCATGCCAAGTAGTTTTTCTATGTCTTCTTTTTTATACCTTCTCCTTCCCTTAGGGAGCCTGAGAGGTATTATTAACCCTTCCTTTTCCCAGTTTAGGAAATAGCCTTCGACTAATGCCATATATCTCTTTAACTTTTTGTACACTTAGTAACATTTAATATCACCTGGTCAAAATTATACCTTTTTGCATTGTTTTTTTTCAACTGTTGTGACCTCCCTATATATGTAGCATTATTTGCACTAAGTAACCAATATCTTAGACTATCTGCAACACTCCAAGCCTGCCCCCAATTCCACCACCAAAGCATTTTTTCACACTACCAACCGCGTTGTTTATCAAATGGGATAAGTCCACCTTTTCTCAATATATCTCATAATTAATATTTTAAGAGTATTATATCACATTTTGCTAAAAAACACCACAAAAATTTGCTAAAATTTTAAAAATTTTTTGACTTTCTATCTCAGTAAAATCAAATTGTTTAAAATTTGATAATAATTTTTTGCTGCAAAACTCGGGCATTATTACTATTAAGCCTTGCTGTAGTCTACAAACTTTGTATAAGGTAAATTTTGACATTGAAATTTTGAAAACTTATGAATATAATGAAGTATAAAATCGAATATAAGCCAATGGTAAAAGTCCATCCTTCGGGGCGGGGTGAAATTCCCCACTGGCGGTAAAAGCCCGCGAGCAAAAGCCAACGAGGCTTTTGCAGAACCGGTGAAATTCCGGTGCCAACGGTTACAGTCCGGATGGGAGAAGGAGTGGATGTGTAAGGAAGCTTTTCTTATACATCATGTAAAAGCCCAAAAAGCCTCGAAGGTGTAAAAACACTTTCGAGGCTTTAATTTTTTTACATCAATTTCTGTCAGAGGGGAGGATACTTTTGAGGTGTCTTTCGCACAGCTATTACATGAATATGGCACTCGAGCTTGCAAAGAAAGCTTCTCCTTTAGTGCTTCCAAACCCAAGAGTTGGATGCGTAATTGTAAAAAACGGAACAATAATTGGGAAAGGATATCATCAAAAGTATGGTGAAAAGCATGCAGAAGTTTTGGCAATCGAAGATGCAATAAAAAATGGCAACTCGCTCAAAAATGCAACAATGTATGTCTCTTTAGAACCCTGCTGTCATTTTGGCAAACAGCCGCCCTGTACAGAAGCAATCATTAAAAGTGGGATTAAAAAGGTTATAATTGCCACAAGAGACCCAAACCCCCTTGTCAATGGCAATAGTATACAAATTTTGAAACAGCACGGGATTGAAGTTGTGGAAGGTGTGCTTCAAAAAGAAGCAGAAAGTGTCAACAAAGAGTTTTTTAAATACATGAAAAAGGGTATTCCCTACATTGCCATAAAAGTTGCTCAGAGCATTGATGGCAAAATTGCAACACCTTCAAATAAGAGATTTTTGTTTAACACTGAAGAGGAAAACGTCTTTGTGCACAGCCTTCGTCAAAAATATATGGCAACCCTTGTGTCTGTAAATACTGTAGTTTCAGATAATCCAATTTTAAATGCCAGGTATGGTGAAATAATCAGACAACCTATAAGAGTTGTAATTGATACAAACCTTCGAATTCCTTTAGAGTGCAATATTGTAAAAACCTCTGATGAGTATTCTACCTACATTGTGTGCAGTGAAAATGTAAATGATACCCAGAAAATAAAACTTCTTTCTCAAAAAGGAATAAAAATAATCTTTGCAAAGCAATCAGAAGATGGTCATCTTGAACTTTCAGATGTATTTTCAAAACTTGCACAGCAAAAGATAATATCAGTTCTTGTTGAGGGAGGAAGTATGCTGAACTTTTCTCTTTTGAAAAAAAGAATTGCTGATTACTGGTATTCATTGATATTCAATGTTTTTATAGGGGGTCAGAACACAAAAGGTGTAGTTGGTGCGGAAGGCTTTGAAGAGTTTTTCCCAAAGCTTGTAAATCCAAAAGTCACAATTTTTAAAAACTCTACTATCATTGAAGGAGATATAAGTTATGTTTAGCGGTATTGTTGAAGAGGTTGGTAGGGTTATTACAATGAAAAAAATTGAGGATATTGCAAAGCTGAGTATAGAAGTGAAAAAGATAGAAGCAAAAATTGGTGACAGCATAGCAGTTGATGGTGTGTGCCTGACAGTTACAAATATTGCAAATAGCAAATTTGACTTTGACCTTTCCCCCGAAACAATTGAAAGGACAACACTCAAATTTTTAAAAGAGGGAATGCCTGTAAACTTACAACCTGCTTTGAAGATGGGAGATAGAATTGGTGGTCACATAGTTCTTGGTCACGTTGACTGTATTGGCACAGTCTGTATGCAAAAAATTCATGGGAAAAGTAGAATAATCGGAATAAAGCCTTTTGAAAACTTTAAAGGGTTGATTGTAAAAAAAGGTTCTGTAGCAATTGATGGTATTTCTCTTACAGTTGTCGATAGCTTTGACACATACTTTACAATCTCTTTGATTCCACACACCTTAGAGAATACTACCTTGAAGTACAAAAAGGTTGGTGATTATGTAAACATTGAATTTGACTACATTGCAAAGATTGTGAAAGAAAATTTGAGGTGATAGACATGTATGATTTGAAAGATGTAATACAGAAGTTTAAAAATGGAGAGTTTGTAATAGTATTTGACAGCCAAAACCGGGAAGATGAGGCAGACTTAATCTTGGGTGCTCAATTTTCAACAGCTGATAAAATAAGTTTTGTTTTAAATCACGCTAAGGGAATGTTCTGCGTTGCCATAGACAAAGAAATTCAAAGGCGCTTGAATTTATACGTTCCTTATAATACTCAAAACACCTGCACTTTTACAGTTACAGTTGATCACAAAAATACAAAAACAGGAATATCAGCTGGAGAGAGAAGCATTACCTGCAAAGAACTTGCAAACCCAAATGCTGCAGCTTCTGATTTTAAAATACCAGGGCATGTGAGTCCTGTTGTTGCTCATGAAAAAGGTATTTTAGCAAGAAAAGGTCACACAGAAGCAGCTGTGGACCTTTGCAGACTATCAAGCCTTTTTCCGGCTGCAGTCATGGTTGAAATCTTAGACGAGAAAGGAGACAGTCACAACAAAGAGTATGTAAAAAGCTTAGCAAAGAGATTTTCAATACCTGTTACCACAATTGAGGAGATTGAAAAATATATTCTACTAAATCATCCCACAGTGCAAAAAGAAGCTGAGGCAGAACTTCCCACACAGTATGGAAAGTTTAAGATTTTTGCTTTCAAAAACTATTTTTCTCAAAAAGAACATGCTGTGCTGATAAATAAAACTTTTAACCCAAGCCAGACGGTAAATGTAAGAATACACTCATCGTGCAAGACAGGAGACATTTTTCACAGTTTGAGGTGTGATTGTCACCAACAGCTTGAATTTTTCTTGCAGTTTATGTCAGAGAACAAAAACTGTATGCTCATTTACCTTGACCAGGAAGGAAGAGGAATTGGATTTGCAAACAAGATAAAAGCATATGCATATCAAGAGCAAGGTTTTGATACCTATGAGGCAAACAATATTCTGGGCTTTGACGATGATTTAAGAGATTATTTCGATGCATTGCATATTTTAAGGTTCTTTGGTATAAGTAAAATTAATCTTGCAACATCCAATCCTGAAAAGATTTCTTTTTTGCAAGATTGTGGAATTGAGATTTTAAAGAGAATACCTACTCCAATTGTGGTAAATCCGTATAACAGGAAATATATACATTCGAAAATATTAAAGAAAAAGCATGAAATCTTAATAAAAGGAGAGGATAGCTTTGAGAACTTTTGAAGGAAGCTTTTGTGGAAAAGATTTAAAATTTGCAATTGTCATTTCAAGATTTAATTCATTCATTACAGATGAGCTTCTAAAAGGTTGTTTGGATGGTCTTAAACGGCATGATGTGGACAGTGAAAATATCGACGTATATTATGTACCAGGTGCTTTTGAAATACCTCTTGTGTGCAAAAAACTTGCAAAGTCAAAAAAATACAATGCAATAATTGCACTTGGTGCAGTGATTCGTGGCAGCACACCACACTTTGAGTATGTAAGCGCAGAAGTCTCAAAAGGGATTGCTAATGTCTCCTTGGAACAAGAAGTTCCAGTTATATTTGGTGTTCTGACATGCGACACAGTTGACCAGGCAATCGAAAGAGCGGGGACAAAAGCAGGAAACAAAGGGTTTGACGCAGCCCTTTCTGCCTTGGAGATGGCAAATTTGATGAAAAATATCTCTTTATAAAAATGAGGTTTAGTCATTTTGGAAAGTATTTCATTTGAGCTGAGTAAAAACCTGCCTTTATAATAAAACTATATAAAACATTAAATAAGAAAGGCGGGATTTTTATGAAAAGTTTATTAAGATTTTGGTTATCTTTTATTATCACCATATTTTTATCTCTATTTTTAGTTTCTCCTTCATTTGCCTATGATATTCAAAAAGAAGAAGCTCTATTTTTTGATGCAAATGGCAACCCATCTTACATCACTATTATTAATAAAAGTTCAGTAGAGTATATTTATCTTTATGAAATTTCAAGATTAATGGGTGGAAGTTTTACATTTGACTCAAAAGACTTTAACTTTCTTCAGTCAAAGTTTTTAATTGACCAAAATGAATTTATATTTAAGCTCGACAGCAATGTAGTCATATTCAATGGTAAAAACTTTTATATGGATGGACCAATGCAAATAATACAAAATAGAATTTGTGTGCCCTATTCTACTTTAAAAACTTATTTAAATTTATTTGAATTTCGACATTATATCTCTGGAAAACGAATGATATTCAAGCCAAATGGAAACTACATAGTCTACAGTGTTCAAAGCGGTGATTCACTCTGGATACTATCTCAAACCTTCGGTACATCTATTGAAACATTAAAGAGCTTTAATAATCTTACAAACGATACACTCTATGTGGGACAAAAGTTAATTGTAAAAAAAGTAAGCCTCAACCCTGTCCAAATTAATGGGACAATAAAGTGGTGGACATATGTAAAATCTGCACCATCTTCATCTTCGCAGAACCTATTTTATCTTACTCAAGGGCAAACTGTAAATGTTATTGGAAAACAATTAGATTTTTATAAAATCTTAACATCGAAAGGAACCGGTTATGTTTCAATATGGGCAGTAGATATAAAACAAGATATTACAGATAATTCAAAACCAAGCAACTTCTTTTACTCTTTTATACCCGTTGATACATCAGGTGATTATGTAACATATTCATACTACAAAGTGCAAAGTGGAGATACAATATGGTCGATTGCGGTAAAATTTGGAATACCAGACTATGAACTTATGTCGGTAAATAATTTGAATGAAAACTCATACATCTATGTAGGACAAACCTTAAAAGTGCCTGTTCATACAATTGCTGTGCATTCAAATGAAAATGGAGTTGAAATGCTCGACTGGTTTTCGCAAGGTAATTATGTATTCCCTATCGGCAGTGTTGGCAAGTTTATCGATATTCAAACGGGAAAATACTTTTTTGCAAAAAGGACAATGGGTGCAAGTCATGCAGATGTAGAAACCTTGAGTTTTAAAGATACTCAAATTATGAAAGAGATATTCGGAGGAAGCTGGACATGGGAAAGACGTCCGTTCATACTTGAAGTAAAAGGAAGAAGAATAGCTGTGTCAGTTTCTGGTATGCCACATGCAGGGGTTGATGGTGTACCTTACAACCAAAATGTTGCAAACAGAAGTGGCGGATATGGTTATGGTCCAAACCTTGATACAATTGTAAATGGAATGGATGGACATTTTGATGTGTATACGTTAAATGGTCTTCGTCACAAAGACAATCAAATTGACCCTCAGCATCAGCTAACAGTTTCAATCGCTGCAGGATTGAGATAAAGTGAAATTTTATGCAGGGGGCTGTTCAAAAAATCAACATAGCAGCCCCTCAAATTATATTTTTATATCTGTGGCTGTGGCAATATCCCATTTTGAGCAAAGCTATAGTATTTATCCCCTGCTACTATAAAATGATCATTGACAGTAACGCCTATTGTCGATAAAGCATTGACAATTTTTTGAGTTGTATTGATGTCATCCATTGAAGGTCTTACCGACCCTCCCGGATGATTGTGAGCCAAAATTACACTACTTGCGTTGTAGCGAATAACACACTCAACAACTTTTCGTGGATATACTACTGCTTCTTTAACTGTACCTTCAAAAAGCGATGCAGAATATATCACATTCAGCTGTGTATCAAGACAGATAACATAAAACACCTCATTTTTTCTGCCAACAAACAAGCTCTTTATGTACTCTGATGCTACTTCCACATTCCTAAGTTGAAATGTTTTTCTATTTTTATCAGCAAGATACCTCCTTGATATTTGAGAAATAAGAGATATCAAAATGGCAGAATTTTTGCCAACACCATTAACTTTTTGGAGATCTTTTGGGTGAGCTTCAAACACGTTTGATATACTTCCAAAAGTTGAAATTAACCTGTGAGCAACATCATTTGTATCTTTTCTTGGAATACTGAAAAATAAAAGTAATTCTAACACTTGGTGATCTTCAAACCCATCTAGTCCCTGTTCAATAAATCTTCTTTTTAGTCTTTCTCTGTGCCCTTCATGTAGATTGTTAGCCATTTTTATACACTCTCCATAAAATTAAGTCTTTTTTGAAATTTTAATCTTATTATATCATCTCAAATTTGAAGAAAAAATAATCAAAAACTTTGTTTTTGGGTAAAAAATTTATATGAAAAAATTTTTTGATTGCTTCAATTTTACAATAATGTTATAATTAAAATTGGTTTTTGTCTGTTTTATATAATCCAGTTAAAAATTTTTAATCATATTGCTTATTACATTTTGTTTAAACCTGTTATTTCTCTATGTACCTTCAATCTTTGAATCTCAAGTACCTAATTATTTTTCGGAGGTGATTATTCATAATGATAAAAAAAGTTAAGTCTACCATTTATCTATCTGACATAAAAAAATTTGAATCAGGTGAGCATTTTGAAAGTTACAAATTTTTAGGAAGCAGGGTTGTAAACTATAGAGGCAAGGTTGGAACAGTTTTCTGTGTGTGGGCACCAAATGCTAAAAGCGTGTCTGTTGTTGGAAATTTTAATAATTGGTGCGGCGAAAACCACAAGATGATGAGAGTTTATGGCAGTGGATTTTGGTGGCTGTTTGTAGAAGGTATTGGTGAAGGAGAGCTTTACAAATATGAGATTATTGGCGCTGATGGTAAAAGGGTTTTAAAAGCTGACCCGTATGCAATTTACTCTGAGCTTCGTCCCAACACAGCATCAATTGTCAAAAACATCCCAGACTATGAGTGGCATGACCAGGAATGGATGGAAAAAAGAAAAACAACTCCACCATATGACAAACCCATCAATATCTATGAGGTGCATCTTGCATCATGGAAAATGAAAAAGGATGGAAGTATAGAAAAAGCTGGTGAATTTTATAATTACCGTGAGCTTGCTCATATGCTTGTAGATTATTTAAAAGAAATGAATTACAACTACATAGAACTTTTGCCTGTTTTGGAACACCCTCTTGATATGTCATGGGGTTATCAGCCAACAGGATATTTTTCGCTCACATCACGTTATGGCACCATTGAAGATTTTATGTATTTTGTTGATTTTATGCACCAAAATGGAATTGGAGTAATTGTTGATTGGGTACCAGCTCATTTTTGCAAAGATGAGCATGGACTTTACAGATTTGATGGAACATTTCTATACGAATATGAAAATGAACTTTTGAGAGAAAACTACACATGGGGAACTGCCACATTTGATTTTTCAAAACCACAAGTGCATAGCTTTCTAATCTCAAGTGCAATGTTTTGGTTTGATGTATATCATATTGACGGAATAAGAGTAGACGCTGTTTCTCATATAATCTACATGAACAACAACCAGAAAAACAGATATGGCGGGCATGAAAATATAGAAGGAATTGAATTTATAAAAAAGCTAAATTGTGTAATATTTTCAAAATATCCAAATGTCCTTATGATTGCCGAAGAGTCAACTGCATTTCCTCTGGTCACATATCCAACATACGACGGAGGGCTTGGCTTTAACTACAAGTGGAACATGGGATGGATGAATGACACATTAAAGTATATGCAAAAACATCCAGATGAGAGAAAACATCATCACAATCTTTTGACATTTTCTATAATGTATGCATTTTCTGAAAACTTTATTCTGCCGTTTTCACACGATGAGGTTGTCCATGGAAAAAAATCTTTGCTTGACAAGATGCCGGGCGATTACAACCAGAAATTTGCAAACTTAAGACTTCTTTATGGCTATATGTACACACATCCGGGCAAAAAGCTCCTTTTCATGGGTGGTGAGTTTGGTCAGTTTATTGAATGGAGATTTTATGCATCACTTGACTGGCTACTTTTGGACTATCCTATGCACAGAATGCTTCAGCACTATGTCAAAACCTTAAACAGATTCTACTTAGAAAACAAAGCTCTTTGGGAGCTTGATCACAAAATGGATGGTTTTAGATGGATAGATGTTCACAACTGGCAACAGAGCATTATCTCATACCTGAGATTTTCAAAAGACCCTGATGATTTCCTTGTTGTCATTTGTAACTCTGGTCTTGCTTCATATGAAAATTACAAAATAGGTGTGCCAAGAAAGGGTATATATTTGGAAGTATTTAACAGTGATAAAGCCGAATTTGGTGGTAATAATATAGTAAACACAGAAAAACTTAAGACAATTGATGAAGTATGGCATGGATATAACCAGTGCATAGAATTCAGGCTTCCTGCGCTTTCGTGTTTGATTTTCAAACCAGTTGAATTTTTCAATACTCAAGAAGAAAAGAATAAAAATGACAACAATATTCAGACATATGGTGGTGATTAAAATGAACGGTCCCAAGCGTGAGATTATAGCAATGATTTTAGCTGGTGGGCAAGGAAGCAGGCTCAAAGAGCTTACAAAAACAAATGCAAAGCCTGCTGTGGAGTTTGGCGGAAAATATCGAATAATTGATTTTACTCTAAGCAACTGTACAAACTCATCTATTGATGTTGTTGGAGTTTTGACTCAATACCAGCCTTTTACACTACACACCCATATTGGAATTGGAACTGCATGGGATTTAGACCGCACTAAAGGCGGTGTTTACATCCTTCCACCTCACACAAATGACAGTGGTGGAAATTGGTACAAAGGCACTGCAGACGCTATCTACCAAAATATGAACTTTGTGGAGTTGTTTTCACCTGAGTATCTTTTAGTACTTTCTGGAGACCACATCTATATCATGGACTATCAAGAGATGTTCAAATTCCACAAGGAAAAAAAGGCTGATGTGACAATTGCATGCATTGAAGTCCCTATCCAAGAGGCTTCAAGATTTGGCATCATGAATACAAAAGAAGATGGAAGAATATATGAGTTTGAAGAAAAACCAAAACATCCTAAAAATAATCTTGCTTCTATGGGAATATATATTTTCAATTGGGAAAAGCTAAGGAAGTATCTGAAAGAAGATGCAAAAGACGAAGAATCTGCACATGATTTTGGAAAAAATATAATTCCCAAGATGTTAAAAGGAGGTGAAAAATTATTTGCATACAGGTTCAAAGGTTACTGGAAGGACGTAGGAACGGTTGAGTCTTACTGGGAGGCAAACATGGACCTTTTGAATGAAGAGTGTCTTTTGGATATACCAAGTTGCACCTTAGACCTTTATAATGAAGAAACAAAAGTTTATACCTCATCAATTGCATATCCACCACAGTACATAGCCCCTTGTGCAAAGGTCAAAAAGTCGATGGTAGTAGAAGGTTGCAGTATCTGGGGTGATGTTTACAATTCAGTTTTGTCATACAACGTGTACGTAGGCCAAAATGCCAAAGTTATAAGCTCTGTTTTACTTAGCAGCGCCTCAATCGAAGATGGTGCTATCGTTGAAAATGCAATTGTATGTCCAGGGGCAAGAGTTACAAAAGGCTGCAAAGTTATTGGAAAACCGGGTAAAATTGCAGTTGTCCCTGAAAACAAAAAGGTAACCTCTGACATCATAATTTCAGAATAATCGAGTGGAGGAGATTAAAATGCTTACAAACTACTTAGGTATTGTGAGCCTTACAGAAAATGAAAACAGACTTAAAAGTCTTACAGCAACAAGACCTTTAGCTTCGATTCCTATATTTGGCAGATATAGAGTTATCGATTTTGTGCTTTCAAATCTTGTCAATGCAGGTGTTACAAATGTAGGAATTCTTGTGCCAACTAAATCAAGGTCGTTGATAGACCATGTTGGAACAGGAAAACCATGGGATTTGAATCGCAAGGTAGATGGTCTTTACATCTTCAACTATTCCTATGAACCACCTTCCACAAGTGACATAAAACTTTTGAAAAGTAATATGGAATTTTTACTTCGCAGTAAAAAAGAAATGGTAATTTTTGCTTCATCTTATATGATTTGCAATATAGATTTTGAAGACGTAGCAAAATTCCATGAAGAAAGTGGTGCCGAGGTAACAGTCGTCTATAAAAAAATAGCAAATGAAGATGAATTTTTCCTTGAGCTTCCTACTTTGATACTTGACCAGAATTCAAATGTAATGGGAGTTGGGAAAAACATAGGAAGACGCACAACTGTTAATATATCTTTGGATATGTTTGTACTCAGCAAAGAATTTTTAATTGATTGTATTTTGACATGTCTTGAAAATGGCAACTGCACAACATTTAGAGACTTTATCTACAAAAATGTCCAGAATATTAACTTAAAAGCTTATGAGTTCAAAGGATATGTAGGATGTATAAATTCTATCTCCTCCTACTTTAAAGTATCAATGGACATGTTAAATGTTGATATCCAGCGTGAACTTTTTTCAGAGCAAAGACCCATTTATACAAAGTCCAACGACTCGCCACCAACAAGGTATTTTTCCACATGTGAAGTTGAAAATTCATTTATATCAAACGGATGTCTTATTGCTGGTAAGGTAAAAAATAGCATAATCTCAAGAGGCGTTATTATAGAAAAAGATACAATTGTTGAAAATAGCATAATATTTTCAAAATGTATTATTAAAAACGGGGCTATTTTGAAAAATGTAATTTTAGACAAGAATGTTGTGATAGATGAAAATGCTACCTTGATTGGACATAACAAAAACCCTCTTGTTATGGAAAAGCAAAGTTTTATAAATTTAAGCCAGTTAAAAGAGGTGAAAAGAATATGAAAGTTCTGTTTGCAGCAGCAGAAGCCTTTCCTTTTGCTAAAAGTGGAGGTCTTGCAGATGTAGCATATTCTCTGCCAAAAGCATTGAGAAAACTTGGGGTTGATGTCAGAGTTATTATGCCAAAGTATGCTGATATTAGCCCTGACTTTTCAACAAAGATGAAACATCTCTGTCATTTTACCGTCCCTGTTGGCTGGCGAAATCAGTACTGTGGTATTGAGTACTTGAATCTGGACGGTATACCATTTTATTTTATAGACAACGAATATTATTTCAAAAGACCGGGATATTATGGCTACTTCGATGACGGAGAAAGATTTTCTTTCTTTTCAAGGGCTGTATGTGAAGCTGTATATCATCTTGACTTTGATGTTGACATCATTCATGTTAATGACTGGCACACAAGTATAATCCCAGTTTTACTTAAAGCTCATTATATGCACTCAGAAAAACATCAGAAAATAAAAACAGTTCTCACTATACACAATTTAAAATATCAGGGTATCTTTCCAAAAGAAGTTATGTATGATCTTCTTTCCCTTACTGATGAATACTTTGATGAAAACAAACTCAAGTACTATGATGCAATTTCATTTTTGAAAGGGGGTATAATTTATTCTGATAAGGTAGTTACTGTGAGTAAAACATATGCAAACGAAATTAGAACACTTTCTTACGGTGAAGGACTACATGGACTTTTGTCTGGGATTGGAGAGAAATTAATAGGGATTGTTAACGGAATTGACTATGATGTTTACAATCCTGCAACTGACAAATTTATCTTTGTAAATTATGATTCAAATACATTTGAAAACCGTAAAAAGGAAAACAAGTTTAAACTTCAGCAAATGCTGAACCTTCCAGTTTCTGATGAAATAGTGGTAATTGGTATGGTCTCTCGTCTTATTAAAGAAAAAGGCATTGATTTAATTGAAAGAATTTTAAGTAAAATTTTAACACTCCCTATACAGTTAGTAATTTTAGGTGCTGGTGATTATCAATATGAACAAATGTTTAGACATTATGCTCTTGCATTTCCTTCGAAGGTTTCAGCAAATATATGTTACAGCGAAGAACTTGCACGAAAAATTTATGCCGGCTCTGATATGTACCTTATGCCATCTTTGACAGAGCCATGTGGAATATCACAGCTGATTGCTATGAGGTATGGAAGTGTGCCCATTGTCAGAGAAACAGGTGGACTCAAAGATACAGTAAAACCTTATAATCAGTTTACAGGTGAGGGCTGGGGATTCTCTTTTGCAAACTATGATCCTTCAGAACTTTTTGCTATCATAAAATATGCACTTTCCATATATCCCGACAAAGCTCAGTGGAGGTCTATCGTTCATCAGGCAATGACAAGAGACAATTCTTGGAATGCTTCTGCCTGCGAATATCAAAAGGTTTATGAAAATCTTTTAAACTCATAAATTCAAACTCAGGAGGAAAATTTTCTTATGATAGGTGGAATTAAAGGACTTTCGAAACAGGAACTTAAAGAAAAGATAAAACAGGATTTTCAGCGAAAGATTATATCCCTGTTTGCAATTGACCCGAAAGAAGCAACAACTTACCAGCAATACCTTGCTCTTGGCGAGGTTATAAAGGAATACTCTTTTGAGAGATGGCTTCAGACAAACAAATACTACAAGCAAAATGATGTCAAACAGGTGTATTACTTTTCAATTGAGTTTTTGCTTGGAAAACTTCTTGTCAATAATCTTATAAACTTGGGAATCCGTGATGTGTGCAAAGAAGCTTTAAACGAACTTGGTATAACTCTTGAAGACATTGAAGAGGCAGAAAGAGAACCAGGACTTGGAAATGGCGGGCTTGGAAGGCTTGCTGCATGTTTTTTAGACTCTATGGCATCAATGGGTCTTCCCGGTCATGGGAACGGAATAAGGTATCGATATGGTCTTTTTGAACAAAAGATTCAAAATGGGTATCAAGTAGAAGTGCCCGATAACTGGCTTGCAGAAGAATATGTGTGGGAAGTAAAAAGAAGTGATAGAGCCTGTATTGTAAAGTTTGGTGGAACAGTGCGTTTTGACATTGTTGATGGCAAACTAAAAGCTTTTCATGAAAACTATGAACCCGTTTGGGCAATACCTTATGATATCCCTATAATTGGATATGGTTGTAATACAGTCAATACTTTAAGACTCTGGAGTGCAGAACCGTTTGAAAATGTATTTGATTTTGCATCATTTTCAAGAGGTGACTATATCAAAGCGGTGGAATACAGGTACATGGTGCAGTCAATTACACAGGTTTTATATCCAGACGACACAAACGAGCAAAACAGGATTTTGAGGCTCAAACAGGAATACTTTTTTGTATCAGCAGGTGTTCAGAGTATAATAAGGACATTCAAAAAACGTGGAAAGCCAATTTATGAACTTCCAAATTATGTAATGATTCAAATTAATGACACCCACCCGGCACTTGTTATACCAGAACTTATGAGAATATTGATTGATGAAGAAGGTCTTCCATGGGAAGATGCATGGGATATAACAACGAAAACTGTTGCTTACACTAATCATACCATCATGGTAGAAGCACTTGAAAAGTGGCCAATTGATATGGTAAAAACTCTTCTTCCAAGGATATATACAATTATTGAAGAAATAAATAGAAGATTTTGTGGCGAGATGCTTGAAAAAACAAACGGTGATTGGCAAAATGTCTGTAATATTGCTATCATACATGACGGTCAAATAAACATGGCACACTTGGCTGTTATTGGTAGTAGCTCTGTAAACGGGGTTTCTAAGCTTCACACAGAGATTTTGAAAAATGAAGTACTAAAATGTTTTTATACACTTTATCCCGAAAAGTTTAACAGCAAGACAAATGGTATTACCCACAGAAGATGGCTTGTTGAAGCAAACCCGGACTTAGCAAGGCTTATCTCGGAAACATTGCAGACAGACAGGTGGATAAAAGAACCAATGCTTATGCTCAGATTCAAAGATTTTGCAGAAGATAAGCTCACACAGGAACTTGCTGCTAACATTAAATTTAACAACAAAGTGAAGCTTGCAAAGTATATAAAAGAAAAATACAACATCGTGGTTGACCCGCGCTCAATATTTGACGTGCAGGCAAAAAGGCTTCATGCTTACAAACGCCAACTTCTGAACGCTCTTCATATTTTGCATCTTTACAATATGCTAAAAGAAAATCCCGGCTTGGATATTTATCCGCGAACCTTTATCTTTGCAGCAAAGGCAGCACCAGGTTATATACTTGCAAAAAAAATTATAAAACTCATTAACTCAATCGCAGACAAAGTCAATAAAGACCCAGATGTAAAAGACAAGCTCAAAGTTGTGTTTCTTGAAAACTATTGCGTATCTTTAGCTGAAAAGATTATCCCTGCAGCTGATGTCTCAGAACAAATATCAACCGCCTCAAAAGAAGCATCTGGTACAGGAAACATGAAGTTTATGATGAACGGTGCAATTACCATTGGAACATTGGACGGTGCAAATGTGGAGATAAAAGAGGCTGTTGGTGATGAGAACATTATAATATTTGGTCTTCGTGCTGAGGAGGTTTTAGATTATTATAAAAATGGAGGTTATAGCGCAGCTCAGCTTTATCAAAAGGATTTGAGAATCCGAAAAATTATTGACCAGCTGATTGGAAACTTTTTTGATGTGCCGCCTGGTGAGTTTATGGATATTTATAATCACTTGATAACATATAATGATGAATATTTTGTATTGAAAGATTTTGAATCTTATCATGAGGCTCAAATGAAGATTGATAAGATTTATAGAGATACAAAACGCTGGCGAAAAATGATGATAATCAACATAGGAGCATCTGGAATTTTTTCAAGTGACAACACCATTCAAAAGTATGCTGATGAAATTTGGCATATAAAAAGGGTTGAAATCCCAGACTAAACTTGCATAAAAAACTTAAAAAAGGCAGGCAAAGATTCAAAGTTCCTAGTGAGCCTGCCTTTTTTGTTTATTTAAAACTCTATTGCTTTTAAAAACACATTGGCTATAATCATATGGCCTGTGAGATTTGGATGGATTCTGTCAAGCGCAAGTGCATATGAATGATAATGTTTTAAGAAATTATCAAACTCTTCCTGAACATCTACGAATATAGCACCGTGTTTTTGAGCTATTTCTTTCATTGCAAACCTGTACTCATCAATCTTTTTTCTCATTGCATCCTCTTTGTTGTCCTCTATAATAAATGGTGACATCAAAACAAGTCCTTTTAAGTTTGGCTTTGTAAGATTTATAAGCTCATCCAAGGTAGATTTGTACTCATCTAAATACACATGGCACTCTGGAATAAGTGGATTGTCAAACTGTCTCCAAACATCATTTATACCTATCATGATAGAAAGCCAGTCAGGTTTTAAATCTAAAACATCTGTCTGCCAACGCGCTTTGAGATGCCTCACAGTATCTCCACCAACACCCATATTGATAACTCTTATTCTGCTTTCTGGGTACTTTGTAAGAATCTGTGCCTGTACAATAGAAACATATCCGTTGCCAAGGTTATTCCAGTGAAGACCTTCTCCAACAGGTCTTGCTCTGCCACAGTCTGTAATTGAATCACCTATGAAAAGAAGTTTGCTCCCATTTTCAATCTTCATTTTTAACTCCCCCAACTATTAAACTATAATCTTTATGTTCTACAGCTGTTTTGCTAAAAGAGCTGCCCCAATTATACCTGCATCATTTCCCAAAACGGCAGGAATAATTTTGGGCATTGGAACCTGTTTGCAGTAGAATTTTTCATACACAAGCTTTCTCACAGGTTCTAAAAGATACTCACCTTCTTTGCTAACTCCACCGCCTATACATATAACCTCTGGTTCAAATATATTGCAGATGTTTGCAAGACCTTCAGCAAGGTATTTTACATATTTATCAACAATTTCTGCACCAATGCTGTCTCCCATCCGCTTTGCATCAAAGGCAGTTTTTGCATCAATTTTAGAAATATCCCCATTTACAAGTTTCATAATAGTACCATTTATATTCCTTGCAGCAGCCTCTCTTGTCATGCGAATAAGAGCTGTTGCAGATGCATACGCTTCCCAGCATCCTTTCCTTCCACATGTACACTGCTCGCCATCAACACAAATTACCATGTGTCCAAGCTCAGCACCTGCATGGTGCGAACCTGTGTAAATTCTGCCATCAATTATAATTCCACCGCCAATGCCAGTTCCCAATGTGATTGTAATAGAAATCCTTGTGCCTTTTGCCCCGCCTGCTATATACTCACCATATGCCGCACAGTTTGCATCGTTTTCTATGTTTACAGGCTTTGGAATGTATTTTTGTATCTCATCTCTCATTGGAACATTTAAAAAAGCAATATTGTTACTGTAAAGAATCATTCCCTTTTCATTATCAGGTGCACCTGGGCTTCCAATTCCAACCGAGTGAATATCCTCTAAAGAAAGCCCACACTCTTTTACAAGATTTAAACTTAGCTCTGCCATATCTTTCATAATTTCTGTGTAGTGCCTATGTGCCCCTGTTGGAACAGATCCCTTTTTTATGATTTTTCCTTCCTCATCAACAATTCCTGCTGCAATGTTTGTTCCTCCAAGGTCAATTCCTATGTAATACACCTTCTCTCTCCTTTCCAATCCCTAAGATTTTGATTTTATTATATCAACAAAAAGGGATTAAGTAAAATAGACTTTTTAGTTTCAATTTTTATATATTTTGCATAATAAGTTTGCATAAAAATTAAATATTTTTATTAGTTACATGAATTGTTTTTTATATTATGAAAACAAAGAAATTTATTACATAAAAGTAGGGTGAATGAAAATAGAAAAGTGGCTACCATTAGGAAGCGTTGTTATTCTTAAAAATGGTAGTAAACCTTTAATGATTTTTGGTAGAAAACAAATTAATGTAAAAACCCAAAAGGAATTTGATTATGTAGGATGCTTATGGCCTGAAGGTAATATAGCATCCGACTTTAATTTCTTTTTTAATAATGAAGATATTGAAAAAATTTTATTTAGAGGTTTTGAAAATGAAGTTGAAATTGAATTTAGAAAAATGTTAAAATAAGGGAGGATGGTTAATATGCATGCAGTTTATGCTTATGCAGGTTCCTCTAAAAATAATCAAACTATCACTTTTCCATTAAGTGTAAGTGGTGGTGGAAAATCTGGTGCGATAAATTACAGTGCATATGCAAATATTCTAAAAACTGAAAAACTGAATTAAAAGTTCAAATATATAAAGAAAAAAATTATATAACTAGTGAAAACAATTCTGGTAAAGGTATTTCAGCATCAGCTGGAGTAACTCTTGTTGAAGCAGGAGCTTCTGTAGGCATTGGAGGTGTTTCATATAACACTTCAATTGCTCAAGGCAAAGCTGAAATAGGAGGAAAAGCTGAAGCAAGTTTAAAAAACTTAAGTTTAAATGGAGGAATAGAAGCCGGAGTATATTTAATTGAGTGGAAAAACACTATTGGAGCTAAAATTGGCGGTGTCAGCGTCGAAGTAGGCGGTTCCTTAAAAGCTGGTGTAGGCGGAGAAATTAGAGGTGAAATCAGTAAAAAAGGTATTAGTTTAAAATTAGGCGGAGCATGGGGTGTGGGTTGCGGAGTAGTATTAGACATTAAATGGTAATTATGATAATTTATATGTTTTTAAAAGGTGGTAATTATGAAATTATTAGGCAAAATATTTGAGATAATTTTTAAATACGTTGTTTTAATACCAGCCTTTTTGGGTTTAATTTTTGGTACTATTATTTCTTTAACTAATAAATCATTTTCTTTTCTCCTATTGACGGTTATTAGTTTAACCATCTATTTATTTTTACCTGAACTAGCTTTAATTATAGGAAAATGTGGTTTTGAGGAAATATGGGAGCAATTTGGTGTTCAAACAAAGCCTAACTTTGTAAGAACATGGAAATTAATAATAGCAGTATTATTAGTATCTTTTTGCACAGCAATAATAATTTCTATTTTGAAAACAATCGAAACTAAAAACTTCTTCTACCTTTTTGGTATCCCAATTAGTGGTTTGTTGTTTTCTCTGGTGTTGATAGCAGATAAGCTTATCCTTAGATTTATCTTAGACAAAAAATCTACAAAACAAAAATCATAAGGAGACTGAGAAATTTGAAAAATAAAAGGTTGATCAAAAGTTCTATAGTAAAACTGTTGAGAATATTTGTATGGACAACACAAATTCTATTATTAATCTTTGGAATATATTTTTCAATAACATTGAAGAATATGTTATTTGTTGAAATATTTTTAATTGTTAGTATAAGCGGTATTTTATTTTTTGAATCCATTGTCAAAAATTTTACTACAAATATTCCTGTTAAACTTAAAATGTGGAATATGTTTAAAATATCATGGTTTATAGCCTGCGCTATCATAGCAGTGGTATTAGTAAACTATAAACCCAAAATCTTGTTGGCTTATATTCTGTTAGCAATAACCATAATAATTTTATCAATAGCAGCAGTCCTCATAATTGATATAAAAATAAAAAGTCGAAATATGAAAGAGAGCTAATCAGTGTGTGAAAAAACACATCTGATTAGCTCTCTTTGTTTTTAAAGTAAAGTTCTCATTTTTACCTTCTCACCGCAATCTTATACTCTTTCCTAAACTTAAATTCCTCTTGCTTGCCTTTGTTCCAGCACTGGACAGGTCTGTAGTATCCAACAACTCTTGAGTAAACCTCACATTCCTTGCCACATGTTGGACAGCTAAAGTGTTCACCTGCAACATATCCATGGTCTGGGCACACAGAGAAAGTCGGTGTTATTGTGTAGTATGGGATTCTATAATTGTACGCAATCTTTTTGACTATCTCTTTGCAAACCTCAATATCATCAATCTTCTCACCAACAAAGCCGTGCAAAACAGTTCCGCCTGTGTAGCGAATCTGAAGCTCTTCCTGATGATCCAAAGCTGTAAATATATCATCTGTATAATCAACAGGAAGCTGGGTTGAGTTTGTGTAAAATGGCTCGTCTTTTCCTGATGTAATTATATCCGGGAACATTTGCTTGTCTTTTCTCGCAAGCCTGTAGGATGTCCCTTCTGCTGGTGTTGCCTCAAGATTGTAAAGAATACCTGTTTCTTCTTGGTACTTTCTTATTCTTTCTCTCATAAAGTCAAGCACTTTTATAGCAAACTCTCTTCCCTCTTTTGTATCAATACCAACGCCCATGAAATTCAACAGGCTTTCGTGCATTCCAACAATTCCAATTGTATTGAAATGATTCTTCCAATACTCACCATAGCGTGCATAGATGTCGCGCAGGTAAAATCTTGAATATGGATAAAGTCCTTTCTTGGTAAGATCTTCTAAGACCTCTCTTTTTATCTCAAGGCTTGTCTTTGCAATGTCCATGAGCCTTGCTAATCTCTCAAAGTATTCATCTTCAGACTTTGACAGGTACCCTATTCTTGGCAGGTTAATTGTAACAACACCAATTGAACCTGTCAGCGGATTTGCACCAAAGAGACCTCCGCCGCGTTTTCTGAGCTCACGATTATCCAATCTTAATCTGCAACACATACTTCTGGCATCTTCGGGTTTCATATCCGAATTTACAAAATTGCTGAAGTAAGGGAGACCATACTTTGCTGTCATCTCCATTATCTTGTTTACAACCGGGCTGTTCCAGTCGAAGTCCTTTGTGATGTTGTATGTGGGTATTGGGAATGAGAATATTCTTCCCTTTGCGTCCCCTTCCATCATGACCTCAGCAAATGCCATGTTGAACATATCCATCTCGCGCTGAAACTCTTTGTAGGTTCTGTCCATTATTTTGCCGCCAATGATAACAGGCTCATCTTTCAAGGTGGAAGGAGGTACCAAGTCCAAGGTTATATTCGTAAACGGACTCTGAAACCCCACCCTTGTTGGCACATTTGTATTGAACACAAACTCTTGCAGAGCCTGTTTTACATCAGAGTATGTGAGCTTGTCGTAGTATATAAAAGGTGCAAGGTATGTGTCAAAGTTTGAAAATGCCTGTGCACCTGCTGCCTCACCTTGAAGTGTATAGAAGAAGTTTACAATCTGACCAAGAGCACTTCTAAAATGTTTTGCCGGCTTTGATGCAACCTTTCCTTCAACTCCAGTAAAACCGTTTAAAAGAAGGTCTCTCAAATCCCAGCCACAGCAGTATACTCCAAGCACACCCAAATCATGAAGATGAAAATCGCCGTTTATGTGCGCTTCTGCAACCTCTTTTGGGTATATCTTGTTTAGCCAGTACTTTGAAATAACTGCTGTTGATATATGGTTGTTAAGTCCCTGAAGTGAATAGCTCATGTTGCTGTTTTCATTTACTCTCCAGTCCATCTTTCCGATGTACTGGTCAACTGTGTTTTCAATGTCCAAAAAGAGGTTTTTGAACTCTCTCATATCCTGATGCTGTTTTCTGTAGAGAATATAAGCTTTTGCTGTCTTTGCATGACCGTTTTCAATTAAAACCTTTTCCACTATATCCTGAATATCCTCTACATGCGGAATTGAATAGCCAAATTTTTGTTCTAAGATTTCAATAACTTGGTCTGTGAGCTTTTCAGCAATTGAGTAGTCAGAACCACCAACGGCCTTTGCAGCCTTAAAGATTGCATTTTCTATCTTTTTGCGGTCAAAGTCAACAATTGTCCCATCTCTTTTCATTACCTTTGTAATCATCGGTATCTTTCTCCCTTCACTTGCTTTTTCAAAATTTAAAAGTTTCCAAAAACATAAAAGACTTTTAATGAATCAATAACCACTATATATTGTGTCGTTATTTTTCGTCCAGCACAATATATTATATTCCAACCTCATTTCCAAATCAATGGGGAACAAAAAATTTTTTAAAACACAAAAGGCAGGCATATTTTAAAAAATTGGTGCCCGCCTTTTACTCAAGCTATTTCAATTGCATTTTTAGGACATATTACTGCGCAGCTTTCGCATCTTATACAGCTTACACTTTCAATGTTTCCATTTTCTTTGAAATAACAAACTTCTACTTCCATCGGACAATTTTTGTTGCAAAGCTTGCAGTTCACACATTTTTGGACATCTATCTTGAGCGTCCCTCTTTTTTTGCCCACAACTCCGCTGACTGTCCCCATCGGACATAAAACACACCATGTTCTTGCTCTAAACAAAATTCCCAAAATTATTCCAATCAAAGTTGTAACCCATAAAAGCATCACAACACCTTTTCCGAACCTCTCCAAATCTCCCCAGCTCAATAAAGCATTCGCACTCATCATCACAACAAAAAATGTAAGCATAAATGCTTTTGCAACCTTTGATTTTAAAACTGAAGGAATATTTTTATTGAAGCTTGCCTTTGCAACAAACTCATCTAAAAACGCTCCCCTTGGGCAAAACTTGTAGCACCAGTACCTTCCTTTATACAAGCTTAGCAAAACGCTACCTATCATACACACAAATGCAAACAAACCTACTTTCGGATAAAAAAGTCCGCCTATTAAAACTCCAAAAAATACAAAAGTCAAAAATATCTTTGCAATGTGACTTTTGTCCATCTTCAATCTTTTTTCATTTTTTCTTTCCAGAACTTCCATGCCAGATACCCCCTTACCATTTTCTTTTGTGTCATGTGGAATCCAGATATTCTTTATACCATGGGTAGGTATTGTATGTCAATTAGAAAGCCTTTATGAAATTTGCTAATAAATGTGAAAAATAAATTTTCTAAATTGCACAATCATTTTAGTTTCGCTGTAAATTTCGAAACTAAATTACCCTTTCATAAATCTGATGTTTTATGTTAAAATATCACTAAATCTATTTTTGACCTTATCGATTTGGACCAGCAATAAAATTGTGAACAACAATATCAGAATACCATAAAACAATGCTATACCAAATTTTGAAGGAGGGATTTTGGTGGAAAGTTTTATTCAAAACATGTTCGCAGAAAGAATTGGCGGTAACAAGTTTGGCAAAGAAACAGTACTCTACAAGTTTGAAAAAATTAAAAGAGCAAAGGCAAAAGCAAAAGAGCTTCACCCTGACATGGAACTCATTGATATGGGTGTCGGTGAACCTGATGAAAAAGCTGACATGGGTATAATCGGAACACTTGCCTATGAAGCAGGAAAAGATGAAAACAGAGGATATGCTGACAATGGAATTTATGAATTTAAGGTAGCAGCCGCAAAGTATTTAGAAAGAGTTTACGGTGTCAAGGGAATTAACCCGGATACTGAAGTAAACCATGCAATTGGTTCAAAGTCAGCATTAGCACTTTTGCCCTATGCATTTATAAACCCTGGTGATGTAACAATAATGACTGTGCCAGGTTATCCTGTTTTGGGAACAATCACAAAATGGCTTGGTGGTGAGGTGTACAACGTCCCGCTTTTGAAAGAAAACAATTTTTTACCAGATTTGTCGTCAATCCCGGCCGACATAAGAAAAAGGGCAAAACTTATGTATTTGAACTATCCTAATAATCCATGCGGTGCTGTTGCAACAAAAGAGTTTTTTGAAGAGGTGGTAAAATTCGCAAGCGAAAACAATATCATAGTTGTGCACGATGCAGCATATGCAGCTTTGGTGTTTGACGGTTACAAGCCACTATCCTTCTTGTCGGTTGAAGGGGCAAAAGAAGTTGGTGTTGAGATTCATTCTTTATCTAAAGCGTACAATATGACCGGCTGGCGACTTGCATTTGTTGCAGGAAATGAGCTTGTTGTAAAGGCCTTTGCAGCTGTCAAAGACAACAACGATTCTGGTCAGTTCAAGGCTATACAAAAAGCAGGAATTTATGCACTGGAGCATCCTGAAATCACTGAGAAAATCAATGAAAAATATTCACGTCGTCATGACCTTCTTGTGAAAACATTAAGAGAGCTTGGCTTTGACGCTCAAAAGCCAAAGGGGTCCTTCTATTTGTATGTGGAGATTCCAAAGGGAATTAAGAATGGCCGAAGGTTTGAGACAGCTGAAGAGTTTTCAGAATACTTAATCACAGAAAAGTGCATCTCAACAGTTCCATGGGATGACGCAGGACATTTTGTAAGATTTTCTGTCACATTTGAAGCAAAGACACCTGAGGATGAAATAAGAGTTATGGAAGAGCTCAAGAAAAGACTTTCTGATGTGGAATTTGAATTTTAGGAGGTTTTTTTGATGATTGTTACAACAACTCCCTCTATTGAGGGCAAAAAAATTGTGGAATACAAAGGAATTGTGAGCAGTGAAGTAATTGTTGGTGTTAATCTGGTAAAAGATTTTTTCGCGTCAATCACAGACATATTTGGCGGAAGGTCTGGAACATACGAAAATGAACTTATAAGGGCAAGAGAAGAAGCTTTGCAAGAACTTCAAAACAGAGCAGCTTTAATTGGTGCAAATGCAGTTGTTGGAATTGATATAGACTATGAAGTTTTGGGCGCCAATGGAAGTATGTTGATGGTTTCAGTTACAGGAACTGCAGTTGTTGTGGAATAAACTCTTTAATAGGTGAGAGAAAATGAAAGACAAACTTTTAGTTGTTGACATTGGCAATACCAATATTGTGTTTGGTGTTTATAAAGGAAAAGATTTGATAGCAAGTTACAGGATGAAAACAGACAAAGAGAAAGCTGCAGATGAGTTTGGAATACTTATGACACAAATGCTCTTTTACAATGGTATAAATCCTACCGAAATAATGGATGTTATTATTTCTTCTGTTGTACCACCAATTATGTATTCGTTTGAAAGAGCAATACAAAAGTATTTTGGCACAAACCCTATGGTGGTAGGTCCCGGCATTAAAACAGGCCTTAATATAAAAACTGAAAACCCGAAAGAGGTTGGTTCAGATAGAATTGTCAACGCTGTTGCAGCAAATGAACTTTATGGAGGTCCTGCAGTAATAATTGATTTTGGAACAGCAACAACCTTCTGTGCACTCTCAAGAAAATCAGAATATTTGGGTGGTGCGATTGCTCCCGGTATTAAAATTTCTGCAGAGGCTCTTTTTTCTCATGCAAGTAGACTTCACAGAATAGAACTTCAAAAGCCACCAAGCGTAATTGGCAAAAACACTGTACATGCCATGCAGTCTGGTATCCTCTATGGTTATGTTGGTCTTGTGGATTACATGGTAAACAGGATAAAAGAAGAGATGGATGAAGCAAACGCAAAGGTCATTGCAACAGGTGGTCTTGCAAGGCTTATTGCTGAGGAGTCAAAGACAATTCAGATTGTAAATCTTACTCTGACATTAGAAGGACTCAGGATAATATACTATAAAAACAAACAGATGTCAGTTTAAAAAATGCTAAAATAAATATGGGGCAATAAAACCTCAAAAAACAGCAGGTTTTGTTGCCCCTTCTTTTTATATCTGTTTTTCAAGCCACCTGACAAAATCATAGTGAAATTCTTTTTCGGCAATAACTTCATGAAGCTTGTTTGTAAATGCTTTCTCAGACCAGCTCTTTTTACCATTATAATACCTATTGCATGTTTTCCAATATCTGTAGGGAAAAAGCAGGATTATATAGACAAGTTCAAGCTCGTCTTTGCTCAGTGGCGATACATTTGAGTACCAGTTCAAGATGCTCTCACCTGTTTTTATATCCCAGTGAATCCTTTTTAATACCTTTTGCATAAAGCTTGTGAGGTCAACTATTCGAAGGTCATAGGTAAGATAATCAAAGTCTATAATATATACATCACCATCGTGAGTGTAGAGAATATTGTGGTAAGAGTAGTCTCGGTGAATAAAACCTCTTTTTTCTTTTGCCTCATCACAAAGTATTAAATAATTTGAATTTTTAAGTCTTTCAAGTGCTTCCTTTGCAAGGTCAAAATAATATGAGTATGTAAAAAGATATTCATAATCAAACATACTTCTTTTTTTATCTGCCATCTTTCTCATGCGCAAAAATTCGTTGCAGCGCTTTTCAAACTTAGTCAGAAGCTTTCCCAAATCATCTCTAACCCTTGCACCCTCAGGGACATTTGTATAACCTATTGATGCTTCGTGCATCATAGCAAGTTTTTCTGTCGCAGCTTTTAGTTCTATTGGATTTTCAAGTTCACATTCTCTTGCGTCAATCCAGTCTGTGAGGACATAAATCTCATCGTTTAACATTACATAAGGTAGACCTTCTTTGCTCAAGTTAAACCTATCAATGTCTATAAACCCTCTTGAAACAAGGTGTTCTTTGCCCCCGTGAATAAACAAAAGCGTTTCCACCGAATAGTCTACTCTTTTGAAACATTTAAGACCACTGTCGGTGGAGAGAACTAAAATGTCACGGATAGGCATAAAATAAAAAACCTCTATATCAAAAAATTGAGTTATCTCCTCTCTCAGAGCAATCATAACAAAAAACACCTCCCATTAAAAACTATATGAGCAAACACCTTTTTTAATGCAGGGAGGCTAAAATTTTGTACTTGTACTGGTCTTTTTCACATATCTTTTTAATTTTCTCTTCAAATCCTTCAGATGCCCAGTCCAAATCTCTAAACCTAATAATTTTTTTGAGAAGAGAAAAATACTCATATGGCAGAAGTATCATAGCTAAGACTAACCATTTTTTGTAATTGTCATATGAGGTAACATAAAATTTGCTTATGCAATCTTCAAAATCAAAATTTTTATCTATTTTGAGCAGGCTTTTCACAAACGTGGCTATGTCCTTTTCACGGACATTTAGTTCTAAATCAAACATATTTGCAAGTCTTAATTTACCGTAACATTTGTGGATGTTGTAAATAGCAAGTTTGCCATGTATGAACCTATTTTCCTGCATGCTGCGCGATATCACCTCAAGATATCTGTCATCTTCTAAAATTTCTAATGCTTTTTTTACATATTCAATGTTTGTGTCAATTGTGCTTAAAATAATATTCCTAAGCCTTTCATTCTTTATTAGCTGAGGATTTTCTTTTAGCTTGGTGAACATCGAATACATATTTCGTGCAGCAATCCTATCTTTTCCATATTGAACCTTGTATCGTGCACCTACAGCCGATTTTAAGTTGATAGATGCTGAATGAAAAGCATTTATAAACTCTACTAAATTTGCCAGTTGCTTTTCAGAAAATTCGACAGGCTCTTTCTTAAAATGTTCTATGAGCACATATGTGTTTCTGTTAAATATCAGGTAAGGACAACCATCTTTTGTGGGAACAATCTTCTCAAAATTAACAAATTTGTTGTCTTTCAAATGCTGATGACAGTGAAATATAAAGACAATTTCTGCTGGCGACATTTTGGTCTTTTTCAAAAGGTATTCTGCTTTGCTTGTCTTGACCAGAAAGTCATTTTTGAATTTTTTGAACTCTTTTATGTTAAAGCCATAGAAGACCATAAATTTATGTTTCAATGACATTTAAAAATCCCCCCTGCAATCTTTTTTATTATCATCTCCTTTCCTATTTGTATTCTTTCTGCTCCTTTTAGTCTTTTGAGAAAGTACTCTTCTGTCCACGGCTGTTTTTCGAAATAGTACTGAAGTCCTACCTGCCAAATCTCCTGGGGGAAATACATCAAAATCCAAAATGTCTGCAACCAGAATTTCTTTATAATATTTTTATCATTCAGACATTTTAAATAAATCCGAAATACATTGATGTCCCAATCATTTGTTTTCAACACTCTCACGCCAAGGTTCACAAAGTCATGCACGTCATAGTCTACCATCGCATAATCGAAATCTATGAGATACACCCCTGTCTGAGAAAATATAAAATTGTGATGAGCAGGGTCATGATGAATTAATACTCTCTGATTTTCTTTTTTGAAGTGCTTTTCTACCTTTTTCATCATATATATGCTTTCCACAAACCTGCCTTCAAATCTGCTTAGAACATTCAAGAATATTTCATCAAAATATCCAAGATTATCTTTTTGATGTATAATATTCTTCATCTGTATAACTTGTGAATACTTTCTCTGAAACACTTCCTGATAAGATGAATGAAATCTGCTTTCTATTTTTTCAGCAAAAGAAAGTGAAGCTTTATGAAGGTGATGCAAGACTGAAACTGCCACTTTTAAGTCAAAAACATTCCTAAAATCCGCACTTCTGCCATCTATCCACTTACATAGAAGATAAACTCTTTTGTGCCCATCTAAAAAATAAAAGCCACCATCAACGGTCTTTTGGAACTCAATCAGGTGGCTTTTGAAACCTGTATTTTTCAGATGTGAAAAAATCTTGAGAATAAAATCAACATGCTCTTTGTCAACTCTACTGACCTTCAAAAAATATTCTTTGCCATCCTTTGTCTTTATAAAATAGGCATTGGATTTTATCTGTTTTATTCTTTCTATCCTTATAGAATAATTATCTTCAACTAATTTCAGTTCAAGCGTCCTCATGAAAATCTATTTTTTTTTAAGCTCAATTTCATTATATGGTAAACCTGTATTGAGTGTTAATCAAAAAGAATGGTAAACTTTTCTGCAAATTTGAACGGATGGTAAGACATCTTTGCCTTTCTTATCCCCTCCTTCCCCAAATCTTCTTCACGGTTGACGAATTCAAAATCCTGCCAGAACTCTGCTAAAAATTTTTGGTTAACAAAAGCATAAAGTCCTTCAATATCCGGGTCTGCTTTTTCTATATGTATGACCACTGTATTTTTATTTAAAGGCTCCCCAAATGTGAAGGCTTTTATTCTGCCATCAATAAAAATTACCATACCTTCATAAGAAAGTTTATCAAAATTTTTTATCGCCCTTTCTATAGCCATTTTCTCAAATGTAAGCCCTATATCCTCCTTCCCATTTCTCTTTTCGTACCATTCACATTCAAAGTCCCAGCAAAGCTTTACAATTTCCTCATCTATTTTTTTCCACCCATATTTGTCTGAATAGAGTCTTAAAAACTTGTTAATATGATTTTTTTTGGGATGATATTTTTTTCCCTTCAGCTGAACCAAATCTTCAACCCTGTAAACATAGTCAGAAATGTCTCTTTCAAAAATACTTTCAAACTTCAATCCACACTCAGAAAGCATATCTACTGTCTTTTTAGAAGCTCTTTTTATAATGAAACTATATCCCTCAGATTCAAAATATTTTCTGGCTTTTTCAATAACAATAGGAAGTTTGTTTAAATCTATTCCAACAGGTCCATGTAAAAAAGGTGGCTGGTTGTACGGCTTTGCCATGATGAGCAAAAATCCATCTTCTTCGGTAAAATGAATATCATAAAAGGGATCCCAAATAAAAAGGTTTGTAAATGTCAGGTCAGCAATCTCAGGCTCAAAAATGGCAAAGTATTCGTCAAATATATGCTTGTTTGAAATATCTATTTTGAAAAATTTCATTCCTTTTCTACCCCCATATCGATACAAAAGTTTTGAATAAAGCACAAATAAAATATATAATATCATATAGAGTACCTTCGTAATTTTGAATAATAAAGGATGGTCAGGATGGTTACATACGCTGTGCTATATTCCTTATACTTCCTTAAGGTATTTTTTCTGGTAAGTTTAATTCTGAGTTTGTTTGGTATATGTTATAGCACCAAAAAAATTCTTGTAGTAAGTTTTATTCAGGCTTTCTGGGATACCATTGTGTTTAACAACCATATCAATCTTATGCTGGGACTTTTGCTTATGACACTGTGCTTGATACTTTTATATATCATGTACCTAAAGCTTCTACCCTTATATGGTATCATTTTAGGACTTATTTCGCAATCCTTGTGTCTCACTTTGAAGTTCGGGGGCTATTCAATCATAAGCACGCTCATAAGCAATCTTTCTTTCACACCCTCTGTATTTGTATGTGATGTAACCACGCTTGTAATTGAAATAACCATCATGAGTATCTTACTTACAGTAATAAAAAGCAAAAATTACTTAGTATTTGAAATTTGTAAAATACTGACTACACAATCTGAAAAAGGGAATGAGGGTAACTATGAAGAAAAATGACCATATAAAGCTTTTGATATCAATGCTCTTTTTGCTTGCCCTTATTATGTTTTTGCTCATCTATTCGATATACTTTATAAACACAGAATTCATAAAAAATCAAAAGATACCTCAGTGGCAAAGGACGCTTGTTATATATTCTTTTACTCTGCTTGCAATCTTAAACTTATATACTGTCAAAAATCTTTTTTCAGCACTAAGTATACTAAAGACAACGCAAGTTTATAAAGACAATATAAAATCATTGGACAATTTTATAAACATCTTAAGAGCCCAGAGACATGAGTTTAACAACCACCTTCAAATTATATGGGGACTTATTTGTGTTGAAAAATACAACGACGCTGTACGTTATATTGAGCAAATCAGCGAAAACCTCAAAAATACATCAAAATTTTACGGGCTTGGGTGTGCAGAACTTTCTGCTTTAATATTTGCAAAAAGTGCTTTGGCTGAGAAGTACGATATAAATTTTGAATTCCATTACAGTATAGATTTTAGCAACCTCAAGTTTGATTCTATGGATCTTATAAACATCTGCGGAAACTTAATTGATAATGCACTTTACTACGCCAAATCTTCATTTTCAAAATATGTCGGACTTAATATAGAAGATGAAGGTAATCAAATTGAAATCACGGTAACAAATTCGGGGTCATATATAGACAAATGTAAAAAGGATAAAATATTTGAACTCGGATACTCCACAAAAAATTCAAGCGGTCTTGGGCTTTTCATTGTAAAATCAACAGTTGAAAAGTATAAAGGCAAGATTGAGGTTTTCTCAGAGTACAAAGATCTTAACAAAATTGAAGAAGGATATACAACTTTTAGAGTAATCCTGCCAAAAAAAATATAACCTCTTCAGCTTTTCACTTGAAGAGGTTATATTTTTATTTCAACTAATTTATCTTTCATTTCCTGGCGGAGAAGGAGGGACTCGAACCCTCGCGCCGGTTTTACCCGACCTACGCCCTTAGCAGGGGCGCCTCTTCACCACTTGAGTACTTCTCCGCACCCTTTAAATGGCACATTAATTATTATACCCAAACCTTTTGCGCTTGTCAAGGTTGGACAATCACTTTTAGTTGATTCTCAAACTTTTTTGAAAGTGCCTCTGGCAACTGAGCAAGTGAAATTTTGTGTGTGACAACATGTTTTAAGTTTATCTTTCCTTGTTGCAAAAGTTCAATTGCAAGTTTTTGAGTAAACGGATTTACAAACGACCAAAAAATTTGTGCTTCTTTTCTGAACATCTCAAACGGACAAATTTCAGTAGCAACAAGCGGTGACGGTACAGAAAACACCAAAACTCTGCCACCTTTCCCTATATTTTTAAATGCCATTTCGATGCTTTCTTTTGTCCCTGCACACTCTATTACCACATCAAAGCTTCCTTCTTTACAATCTTCATCAACAATATCTTTAACTCCATAATTTTTAGCAACATTTTTTCTAAAATCATCTACTTCATAGCCAAAGATATTGTCAACCCCATACATTTTTACAAGCTCAAGCATTATAAGACCAATCGGACCAAAGCCTATTATCAAAACCTTATCGGTGGGAAAAATCTTTATTCTATCAAGACCATGAAGACAGCAAGCCAGAGGCTCTGCCAGTGCTGCCTCAGCAAAATCTATGTTCTCAAATCTTATCGCCTGTTTTTCTGGCACAGCGGCATACTGGGCAAACCCACCGTTTATGTTCACACCAAGCGCTGTTAAGTTTTCGCAAAGCTGAGGCCTTCCACTTCTACAAAACTTGCACACTCCACAGTAGATGTTAGGGTCAATGCTCACTTTGTCTCCTACATTGAAAAGCTTAGATTTTGTCTCAACAACAGTGCCACAAAATTCGTGTCCCAATATTATCGGCGGTGTGACTTTTGCAGACCCTTCTTCGCCATTGAATATATGCACATCTGTACCGCAAATGCCACATGCCTTAACCTTGACTAATATCTCTCCCTCTTTTATTGTGGGCAAGCTAACATCTTCTACTTTTAAGCTTCTCTTACCATAAAATATGGCTGCTTTCATTGTCTTTTTTAAACCCTCTTTGATAAAGTTTTTGATTTTCTATATATAAAGTTTACTACTTACTTGAAAATCACTTCAATCAAATTTTATCTTCTCTTTATTAAATTTTGCAACACCAATTACAGTATCAGCACCTCCATAATATACCCAGACCTCATCACCAACCTCTGCATGACCACAGCTGAAAACAACATTGGGTATGTAACCATCCACTTCCCATGAAAGCTCGGGTTCCAAAATTGGTTCCGAAAAGCGTGACAGAATCTTTGTTGGGTCTTTTGCGTCCAAAAGTACTGCTCCAAGCCTGTACACATTCTTATGGTCTGCTGCGTGGTATATCACAAGCCAGCCAAACTTGACCTTTATTGGTGGTCCTGCAATACCTATACGACTGCTCTCCCATGAATTTTCTCTTACAGTCATTATTTCAACATGGTCTGTCCAATTTATCATGTCATCAGAAAATGCAAGCCACATATTGGGATATCTTCTATGAAACATGACATACCTACCATTTATCTTCTCTGGGAAAAGTGCTGCATCTTTGTTTGGCTCATCAAGTGCAATACCTATTCTCTCCCATTTTATGAGGTTCTTTGATTTTGCAAGCATAATTCTAAAATCGCCTTCATACCTGCCACCAAAACCTGTGTATGTCATGTAAAACGTCCCATCAATCTCAACTATGCGCGGGTCTTCAATTCCTCTTCTTTCCTGTTCGTTTTCTGCAACCATCACAGGCTTGTCAAGTCTGTAAAAGTTAATACCATCTGTTGACACAGCATATCCTATTGTAGAAACGTAATCACCATAGTCCTTATGTGGTGGAATGTTTGTCGCCCTGTAAATCAAATGAAAAAGTCCTCTGTAAAATATAGCTGCAGCATTGAAAACTGCTGCTCTTTCCCATTCATTTTCCTGTTTTGGCTTCAAAACTGGTTTGTCTGTCACTCTTTGAAGTTTAAACATAAAAGTATCTTGCGCCCCCTTTGTTTTTCACTATAATGATTCTCTTTTGAAACTTCAAAACATAATTTTAATTTAACTTTTGAAAATTTCAATTGAAAAAATAACCTGCAATTCTTTTCTTAAAATTTTCGAAAATGATATGTTGTATTTTTACAACAAAAGAGCCTCCTTTTTGTGAAGGAGGCCTCGTTTTCTTTTCCCAATTTTTTAATTTGCAAGCACATAAACTTTTACACGCCGCACACCAAATTTATACGCATCTTTTTCAACAAACACATCTATTCTGTTTCCCTTGATAGCAGAACCTGTGTCAAGTGCTGTTGCAAAACCATACCCTTCCACATAAAGTCTTGTCCCAAGCGGAATCACCCGCGGGTCAACCGCAACAACACCGCGCCGAACTCTATGACCTGTTGCAGTTCTGCCATAGTCAGGGTGAGATGGACTTTTGCCTGTATCACTTGGGGTTAAAGAATATGCAGTTGCTATCATTGTATAAACTTTTCTGTATCTGACCACTTCTCCTCTTGATGTCTTGAACCATCTTATTGCTCCAACTTCAACAATCTTTGGCTTCGGTGGCTTGACAATTTTTTCACCAAGCAATTTCCTCTCAACTTCGTTGCCATCTTCCAATATGAGCTTATATCTTATTTCTTTGATACCATCCTGCCCTTGCTGGACAACCTTTTGCTTTCCGTAGTCCATATTGTAGTTCGTCTTTGTAACTGTACTGAAAGGTATCTTTTGTTTTTCCACGACCACCTTCTCTGTTACCTTAGTAATTTTAATGACAGTAGGCCTATCAAGAAGCTGAGAAAGAGGAAGATTTACTTTATCTAACTTCCCAAGGACCACTCCTGCTTTTTTTATTGCATCCTCAACAGTACCGCTTGGAATATACACAACCTTTTCCTCGTCGCCAACAAGTATTTTCACTTCAAAAGCTCTTTTTATTATTATCTGGGTATTCTCATTTATTTTTGAGTCCAAAGAAGGCGAGATATAGTCATCTTTTGTCAAGTAAATTTGATTTTCTTCTAAGACCTCTCTCACTGTGGACTTAATTGTTTTATAATAAAACGTCTTGCCGTCAATTGTTATGCTAACCTCTTTCACAAGTGCCTGTGCAGTCATGGCGCCAAGCAGGACTGACAAAACAAATACAATGACAAAAGCCAGGATAAGCTTCTTCATATCCCTTGGCCTTGCCACAAGGCACCTCAGTTTATTCATAATCAACCTCCTACAAAATGGATTTGTTTTCTAAAAAACTTCTTTGTTATTTTAATTTAAAAAAAATTTTTTGTCAAATAACCTTAAAAGTCAAGAAATTTTCTTGACTTGCAACACCTTTCATATATGAATTTTATACCTTTTGCCCATACTCTATACAAAAATTTTATCAACTTTAAACTAATTTTTATGCCATTCTGTGCCTTAAGAGTATTTCATTGGTTTGAATGCACTTTTTTATATTTAACAAAATTTTGAAAAGTCATATTGGCAAATCCAAAGTTTATCTTTCTGTTTATTCTATGAAAAAAAGAGTAAAATAGATAGTGTAAAAACTTGTTTTAAGAGATGATAGAAATATGATTGAATTTTTGAAATACATGGTTGATAATTTTGGCCTTTGGGGAATATTTTTGATATTGGCAATAGAAGGGCTTGGGATTCCTTTCCCAACACAGATTGCTTACCTTGGCGCAGTAGCACTTTTAAACCGTCACAAATTCACTCTTTTTACATTGATAATGGTGATAGCATTAGGAAATCTTTGTGGAAATGTTGCTGTGAACCTTCTTCTCAGAAGTGGCAAAAAGAAAATAATCAGCCTTTTTGAAAGGCTTTTGAGAATAAAAAAAGAGACGCTTGAGAGCGTCAATAACTTTTTTGTAAAGTATGGAATATTTGCTGTACCAATAGCAAGAATAATAGGAGTTCCACGCACCCCCGTTATTTTCTTGGCAGGAATTAGTAAAATGAATTTCTATGAATATATCATTTCTTCTTTTATTGGAAATACCATCTGGGCAACATTCTATGTGTACTTTTACTGGTACGGATTTAACTTCTTTAAATTCCTTTACAAAAAAGATGCATTCCTTTTTTGGCTTGCCATTTTGGTGCTAGTTTGCATTGTGATAATAGCATGGATAATATTTTTAAAGGTCTGGAGAAGAAGGAGAAGAGTCTGAGGTATTTCTTTCAAGCAGCTGCTCTAAAGTCACGTTCAAAATACCGCCTGAAAGGTTATAAACCTTTCTAAACCCATTCTGCTGAAGGATATTTTGGGCAATATTTGAACTTACCCCACTGTTGCAGTATACAATTATCTGCTTGTCTTTTGGAAGCAGATTCATTTTTTCTTGCAGCATCTCAAGAGGAATATTTACAGCACCCTTTATATGCTTGATTTTATACTGATCAGGTGTTCGAACATCCAGAACAACAAAATCTTCTCCTTTTTGCATCTTTTCCAAAAGCTTTTCCTGCGTACAATTAAATTTTCTCTTGTCAAGAAAGTTTGACATAACCATGCCAACATAGTGAACAGGGTCTTTTGCAGACGAAAATGGCGGTGCATAAGCCAAATCAAGCTGGAAAAGATGGTCTGTTGTAAGCCCTGCAAAGATAGCTGTTGCCAAAATGTCTATTCTTTTGTCAACTCCTTTTGTGCCAATGATTTGAGCACCTATAATTTTTCGTGAACTGAGTTCTGCAATTGCTTTTATAGTCATTTTCTCAGCTCCAGGATATGCTGTTGTTATATGCGGTTTTGTAACGTGCCCAACTTCATATTCAATCCCATCCTGCTGTGCCATCTTTTCTGTGTAACCTGTTTGTGCAACTGTAAGGTCAAAAACTTTGAAAATTGATGTTGCCAAAATGCCACTGAACTTCATGCTACCACCTGTTGCATTTTCACCTGCTATTCTTCCCATCTTGTTTGCAGTTGAACCAAGTGGCATATACATAGTTTTACCATTTAGCTTAAAATACACAGAAGCACAGTCACCTGCTGCAAAGATTCCTTCAATATTAGTTCTCATATACTCATCAACCTTAATAGCTCCATTTGGTAAAAGCTGTATGCCACTTCCTTCTAAAAACTGGGTGGAAGGTCTTACCCCAACAGCAATTAACACAAAGTCTACATTCAATCTTGAACCATCACTCAAAATAGCCGTTGTTACTCTATTATCACCTTCAAACTTCAACACAGATGTGCTGGTTTTCACTGTAATTCCTTTCTCTTTAAGATAGTTCTCAACAAGCCTTGCCATGTCACTATCCAAGTTTGGAAGGATATTTTCTTGTTTTTCTATGATAACAACATCCATCCCCAAAACCTTCAAAGCTTCTGCCATTTCAAGTCCAATGTAACCACCACCAACTATCAAGGCTTTCTTGGGAAAATAAGTGTTTATAAACTCTTTTATTCTATCTGCATCCTTGACATTTCGAAGGACAAATATGCCCTCAAGCTCTATGCCATCAATTTTAGGCACTACAGGATGTGCTCCTGTTGCAATAATTAACTTGTCGAAACCATCTTCAAAGGTATTACCAGTATTTAAATCCTTGACAATCACCTTCTTATTTTGCGTGTCAACTTTTAACACCTCATGAGCTGTTTTTACATCAACATTAAACTTTTTAAAATATTGGCTATCTCTTGGAACAATGTTTTTCCTGTTATCTATCACACCTGAAATATAGTACGTAAGAGAACAACCAGAATATGATATGTCAGTGTCTTTGTCATATACAATAATTTCAGCTTTGTCATCATTTCGTCTTATTTTCATTGCAGCTGTCATCCCACCTGCAACAGCACCAATCACTATATACTTCATCTTCTATATTTCACCATCCTATTTAAAATTTTTATCGATTCTAATATACCCTTTTGCTATTCATTTAAAAACACATCTTTGTGTAAAAATTTTCCTTAAAAATATTTTTACAATTGCGAAACACAAAACCCGATTTTATGTGGGATAATATAATTGAAAGAAAAATTCAAAATGAAAAGAGGTGATTTTTAAGTGAAAAGGATAAAGACAATAATTTGTATAGGACTTATTGCAATTCTGATTTTAAGTGTAAGCCTTGCATTTGCAGGTTCTTCAAAGGCAAGCCTTCCGGTAGCTTTCAAGGGCAATCTCACAAAGCTCTGTTTTGGAAAATTTGAAAAAGGTGCAGCAGGTATAAACCTTGACATCGCTGGCACAATTGAAAGCATCCTTGGCATGAAAAAAGAGGATATTCAAAAACAGATTCAGAGCGGAAAGTCTTTCTCAGACATCTTAAAGGACAAAGGCCTGACACTTGACCAGTTTAAATCAAAGCTTTTAGAAAGCCTTTATGCAAAGATTGATGAAGCTGTTAAAAACAACAAAATAACAAGCGACAAAGCAGCACAGCTAAAGCAAAGTTTAAAACAGAAGATAGACAGCTGGGACGGAAAGCTTCCTTTCTTTGGCTTTAAAATCAAAGCATTTTCAAAAGACATTTATAACCTCGATATGTTCAGTGACATTGCTACAATCCTCGGCATGACAAAGGATAGTCTTTTTAACGAGCTGAAAAATGGAAAGACCATTGCAGACCTAATCAAGTCCAACAATATCTCTGAATCAGACTTTAAAAACAAATTAATCTCAATGCAAACAACAAAGATTGACAAGCTTCTTAATGAAGGTAAAATAACAAAAGACCAGGCAGACAAAATGAAAGAAGCTATCAAGACAAAAATCTCAAACTGGGACCTTTCAAAGGGATTTGCTCCACGAGGATTTGGTAGAAAATTCAAAGGTGCAGCAGGAGTGGACGGTACCATGAGGCGCGGATTTAGTATAAAAATGAAAGGATTTTGGCCAAATCAGGGAACAAACCAGAACACAAACAACTCTTCAACAAATGTGACATTTTAAAAAAACATAAGGGGCTTGAGGGAATATATCCCTAAAAGCCCCTTTTCTTTTTTAAAAGTCATAAAAACAAGACCCTCCTATGAACTCTCTTATGATAGATTGTGGTGGAATTTCTCTTTCGTCCTCAATTGTAAGTATAAAGCTCAGAAAATGCAAAAGCCTCTGCGCTTCACTATATTCCTCATCTTCTCTTGTAATTGTTTTAAGTAACGGAACAGCATATTTTTTCAAAACCGCAAGCTCATAAATTAATGCTGAATTAAACATAGCATCCGCCATTTCCTGGTAGGGAAAAATATTTTTCTCCTCACCATTTCTGACAGATGGCCACATGGAAATTGTCCTTTTAGCAGATGCACCTCTTGTCCTGGCATCTCTTACAATTCGTCTTAAAATCCTGTAATCTGTAGTTTGAATTCTGTTGTGCTTGTCAAGGTTCAGGTGTGTCAAAGCGCTCACATATATTTTAAACTTGTTTTCGTCAGGTATCATTGGAGTAAGCCTGTTATTTAACCCATGTATCCCTTCAATTATTATTATGTCATTCTTTTCAAGCCTGACACGTCTTTCAAACGTTCTCTTTCTCTCTATGAAATTAAACCGTGGCAGCACAACCTCCTTGCCTTCTATCAAGTCTTTCAATTGTCCATTGAAAAGCTCAACATCAATAGCTTCAATCGATTCATAGTCAGGCTTTCCATTTTCGTCAAGCGGAACCTTGTCTTCAAAGAAATAATCATCAAGCCCTATATAGACAGGATTTTTTCCATTTACTTTAAGCTGGATAGAAAGTCTCTGGGCAAAAGTAGTTTTTCCGGATGATGAAGGTCCTGATATCAAAACAACTTTTATCAGTGGATTTTGAGAAATCTGGTCTGCTATATATGCTATCTTTTTTTCATGTAATGCTTCAGAAACTCTTATAAATTCTCTTATCTTTCCGCTTGCTATCACCTCATTGAGCTCACCAATGCTACTGACACCCAGTATCCTGCCCCAGTTTTTGTACTCATGGTAGACCGCAAACAGTTTCTTGTTCTCCACAAACTCTTGAAGTTTAAATGGGTCTGATTTGTCGGGGTACATAAGTACCATCCCGTCGTGGTACTGAATCAGGTCAAAAATTTTAAGATACCCTGTGGAAGGGACTAAATGTCCATAAAAGTAATCAACATAATCTCCACAGTAATAAATGTATACATATTCATTTTCCGAAAACTTTATTGTTCTTGCTTTATCATAAAACCCTTTCTCTTCAAAAAGTTTAACTGCATCCTCTTTTGAAACCTTTTCTCTTTTGAATTGAAAATCCTGCTCTATTATCCATTTCATCTTCTGTTTTATAAGTTCTATATCTTGGTTGCTTAGTTTTCTGTTTTCTACCTCACAGTAAAGTCCCTTTGAAAGAGAATGTTGCACATTTACAGCTTCTTTAAAAAGCATTCTTGTTGCAACAATCAAAACAAAAATGAGACTTCTTCTGTAAATCCTCATACCATCTTCTTGCGTCATGTCAATAAATTTCACTCTGCAATCCCTTGAAATTACATATTTTAACTCTTTTATCTCATTGTCAACCTTTGCAGCAACTATAGGAGATTTAAAATAACTCTCAAATCTTGGAACAAAACTCAAAAGATTAGTTCCTACCTCCACATCTTCACATATATTTACATCCTCAAAAAATACCCTAACAATGCTACTGCCTTTCTGCATCAAAATCGCCCCCTTTGTTTTTTAATTTTTCTTCATACATTCTCATATCAGCAATCTTAATAAGCTCATCAAGACTGGTTGTATCGTCTGGATACACAGCAATCCCACAGCTCACTCTTATCTTTTTTGGAAGCTGTAGCTCTGACTCTTTTTCAATTAATTGCTTTATATTTTTAATTCTATCCTCTATAGCATCTTTGCTACAATTTTTGAATATAACCGCGAATTCATCTCCCCCAAGTCTTGCCGCAATATCTGTTTTCCGTATATTGTCCCGTATAATCCTGGCAATTATTTTTATAGCTTTATCTCCTACACCGTGTCCATAAACATCGTTTAAAAGTTTCAGATTATCCATATCAAAAAAAGCTACACAAAACTTATTTTTATATCTATCTGCAGCTATTGACTCCAAAATCAATTCCTTCATAAAGTATCTCCTGTTATAAAGACCTGTAAGTTCATCCTCTGTTGATAAATTCTTTATCTTCTCAATCCTTTCAATTTGAGAAAGAAGAGCTTGAGAAAAATTCATAAAGATTATAAAACCATCCTGGAGTTCGTCAGTTATGTTAAAGTTTTTAATCTTCGAATAACAAATAAGAAAACCCACAAGCCTGTTGTATCTGTGAACAGGAACATATACCACTGTTTGGAAACTATTGAATAGCCTATTTTTTAAAGCCTTGCATTCAAAAAAGTTTTCAAAATCTTTTATGTCAAATGTACTAATGTTCTCCTCTTCTAAAAGTTTACTTACAACTTTTACTTCTGCAGAAAAATCTTCAAATTTATCACTCACCTCTTCACTCTTGAATACAATAAGTTTATAATTCCCATCTTCTATGATGTAATAAAAACATATTCTTGGAAATACCTTTGAATAAGCTTCATAAATAAAATCTACAAGAAGTTCAAAACTTTTTTGCAAATCAAGCTTTTCTTTTAATACCTCAGTACTAAATTTTGCTAAATTGTGCAAAAATTTTACTCTCTGTTTTGCTATGGCAAGAAATATTGCCACAAAGAGATAAAACATAGCTCCATTTTGAACTGCTTCTGTAAGAAGAATACCTTTTCTCTTAAAAAGAGACAAAATTAACTCGCCAACTGCAAAAGCCAATACAAAAACTTTAAAGCTATTATTTTGTTTGAAGTAAGAGTTATAGAAGCTTAAGTATATTAGAAACAAAATACCAAAAACTATCAGTAATTCGCTAATAAAGTATAGTTTTGTTGTAGATAAAGTAGATTGTAATAAAATATTAATTTTTGCATTTTTTATCTTTTCGGATATTAAAAAAACTACAATTATCAAAGTTATGTTTATCCATATCGATGCCTTAGATAAAAATTCTTTTAACCTTTCCCTGCATAAAACTGAAAATATAAGTGCATATATTATAAGAAACTTTGAAAGTAAATTCAAGAATACAACCACCTGAACACCTTCACTTTTACTTACAACTTCTTTTTCTAAATTTAGTACATATAAGAATTTAAAAACAACAAGAGATAAAAATATTTTACTAAAGTTGTAAATTAAAGCATTTTTTAATTCATTGCCCAGAAAGACTGATAATATATATATTCCGCTTACTGCAATAACACCTATTATTTCAAAAAGCTTGTACAAACAAAACTCTAATTCAACATTCACAGTCTTCTGAACTCCTTCTGTGTTTTTCTCCTTATTAATAATATATTCCTGAAAAAAAGATTGTTTTTATTATATCGTACTTCAAAGAAAATTTAAAAGGGAGACTTTTGAAAATCTCCCTTGATTTTTCGAACAATTCTCTATCCTTCTACCATGAACAACTCATCAGCAATTAAGATAAAGTTGCTCAGGTCAAAGAGTAAACTTCCTTCCACGAAAAGTTCATATAGCAATATTTTTTTGTTTGCATGCAAAGCTTCAATCCAACCTTTTAAATGTCCTAAATCTACAAAGTACTTTTTTATAGCAGTAATATCGATAAACACAACTTCAAGAGATTCCTGCCAGAACTCAACGCAAACGTTTGGAAAAAGAAGTTTTTTGAGTCGCTGGTAAGACTTTTCACTTCCAAAAAAAGAAAACTTCTCAAGTTCAAGAAGGTGTGCAAGAACAAGAATACTTGAAATAAGATGAGCTTCGCCTACATAGGGTTTTAGAACTGTCAAAGCACGGGAGGTCACAAGTTCATGTCCCTCAAGAACTATCATTTGTATCTTATCCTCCCTTTGTAAACCTATGTTATACTTTTTTATATTATATTCTAAATCCAAGTACCTGTCAATAAAATTATTTACTTTTAGATTTTTATTCCTGGAAGCCGAAGAAAGATAAAAAATAAAATGGCTGTGCGACCAGCTTCGATATAACCCTCCTGGTGAAATAGCAGACCTGACAGGCTCCTGTCATGCACCCCTGCGGCACACGCGAAAAACTGCTTACCGTTGCTTCCTTCCGGACCTGGCGGGGTTCACAGCCCTCGCGTTGCGCAGGACACAACCATCCTCACCCCGGCCTGCCCTCAATGCCAAAAGGGTTATACCTCAGTCTGGCTATTCGACCCCGCTATAGCGGATTGCGGGTTACAGGGCACCGCTACCTCCCCGTCATAGCACAGCCAATTTTATTATACTCTCAAAACTTTTTAAAATCAACTGCCAAAATTTACTTGCCGTTTGCCTGAACAAGCCATACATGAGCAAGTTCAAGTGCCTTGTAAAGGTTGTCTGCCTCGGCTTTTTTCACAACTCTTTCTCTGACAGTGAGCTTTGGATTGTTTATCTGAAGTTCAACTGAAATAGGTGAGGATATTTTATAACCCTTATACTCTTCAGTGCCCAGCACCACAAACACAGCAACAAATTTGTCGTCTGGATTTCCATAGTGGATAAGGTTATTTCTAATTTTGTATACTTCTCTTCCTCTATATCTAAACACCTGTGGTAGGCTCATAGCAAAATCAACTCCTAATCACCATAAATTTTTAAAACTTCTTATAGTCGATATGATACTAAACTTTATTGAGTTTTTCAAGCATTGTTCACAAAATTCTTTTTCCTTTTTGCCAGTCCCTCTCTTATCTCAAACGTAACATCTCTATTTAAAGGTTCTGGTAGGACAATAAACACTCCATCACCCTTGTTTGCCTTTCTTATGGCATCAGAGACCATTTCAACCACATCTGAAAACTTTTCTATCTGCTTGGATATAATTCTACTCTTATCTTCAACAAAATCCAAAATTTGTTTTTGTCTCTGTTCGCACACAAAATAAAGATTCCTGATACCTATGGAGCTAAGACTTAATGTAAGCATTTTTACATGTTCTTTCTTTCGAAGGCTGTCAATAATCACTTTTACACCATTTATATCAAATATATTGAACTTTCCAGGATTTTGATGTGAGTCGTTCTTGTATTCGATCAAAAACTTATATATGATCTCACTGTCTACCCCGTAAAAATACAGTGTTGCAACTGTCTGAAGAATATTATCAACTGCAAACATAAGCTTACCATCGTATGAATAAGGGATTTCTTTAATATTGCAAAAAGAAAAGAGTTCTTTTCCGTCAAATATTTTTATTATATCATTTTCAAGGTACACACAAGGTTTTTTCATTTCCATATGCGCTTTTAAATCTGGATGATGACTTGAAGTCGAAGTAAATACAATTCTGCATTTAGCTTTTGCACTGTACAGGTATTTATAAGCATCGTTGACATTTAAAATTAGATATCCATTTTCCTTAATGCTTCTGGTAAACAAAAGGTTTTTTTCTATCTGATTTTGAGAAAATGTATTGGTAATAATACCTATCTCAGGTTCTATTTCTATCTCCTCAATACCTTTTTCAGGATTTAATTCAACCAGCTTTATGTCCGACAAATCTCCAAAACTTCTCAGATAGAAATTCTCCATTTCGCTATCGATAGTCGCTTCCAATCCGCATCTTTGAAAAATGTACCTCATTATTTGCAAAATTGTGCTTTTTCCATATGTCCCTGACACAGCAATTATCGGCACAGATGGATTTGGAATCTTTTCAAAATACACATCCAGTATAGTATTGAATACATCGTTGTTACATGTCTGTGAAAATATTCGAAGATCACAGTTTGTCTCAATATCAACAACATAACCACCTATAATAGTATATGGAAGCGAAATATCTTCTGTAACAAAGTCTAAGACAGTTGTTACATATCCAAGTTTTTCTGCAATCTTAACAAAAAGTTGTTGATTTTCATATGCTACCTTTTCTGTAACGTCTGTAGTTATACAACCTGTTTTAAAACTTGTTGGCTCCTTCAAAAATACCCTCATTCCTTTTGGTAAAATATCATCCAAAGTAAATCCCTGTTTTAAAATATTCTTTTGAATATATTTATTGCTTTTCTCACCTTGATCTAAAAGTTCTGAAATTCTTCTTTTTCCATCGCCTATAATGTATGGAGAGGTTCTCTCAATAGCTGCCACAACTTTCCTATTCACAACCAGAATCTTATAGCTGTTGCCTGGCACATATCTCTCGACAATTACTCTATTTTCAACATTTTTGACCATATTAAATGCTTCTAACGCTTGTTGATTTGTCCTAATATTCCCTATGTTTGGAGAGTCTTTTTTGCAACCTTTTATCGAAATTGGGAATCCCAGCTTTTTTATACTTTCCATTAGCTGGTCTGAAGTAAAGATCACTTCAAACGGTGCAACAGGAAAAAAGTTTAATTTTAAAAATTCACGTTCCATCTCTCTGTCATTTGATATATTTACTACACTAAAGTCTTGTTCACTTATAAGACCTGCAAAGAGCTTTGCATATTTTCCCTCACCCAGAATGAACGTATCCGTATATCCAATTCTTGTAAACCTTATACCTCTTTTCATGCAAGCATTTTTCAAAAGTCTTGTATTTGGCGAAAGCTCTGTTTCAATTGTGAGTTTCTTTAACTTTGAAATCTTATCAGGAAAATCTTCAGGTATAAAGCCTTTTCTCATACATTCTAACGCAAATTCAATAACCTTATACACAACAATTGGATTATCATGTTCAATCAAAACATCAATATAATCCTCAACACTAAAGCATTCCCAGTACTCAACCAAGTTATATCCTATAAGATTTTGAATATGAATGCAAAGCTTGGCAAAGCTGCTTGCTTCTTCAGGTTTTCCTTTTACCTTTAATACAGCTACCTTTTTGTCTGAATAGATATTTCTGTTATTATAAACTTTGATATTTTCAATTTTCATCCCAAGAAAATTTCTCTCCTTATTATAATTTTATTTTGTATTCTTCCCCCTTCAAAAAAGACTAATACCTGCAAAAAAATAAGCAGGGAAAATTCTATTTCCCTGCCGTTGTCCTTTCTTCTATTTTCTTTTGCTCAATTAAATTTTTTGCTGCATTTTTGACATGAAGTTTCATGTACTCTTCTGCCTTATCTGGGTCTCTGCTGACTATTGCTTCAAATATGAGCTTGTGTTCTTCCATAGCCTCCTCAAGCCTACCAGGTGTCTCAAAAGAGGTTGCCCTTGCTCTGATTATATAGCTGTGGAAGGTTGACAAAACATGTTCAAGTGGTTTGCTCTTCGATGCTTTGTAAATAAGCTGATGAAACTGCGAATCAGTTTTCATCACTTTTGGAATATCTTTTTTCTTTGTATACAACTCCATAAGAGTTATAATTTCAGTAAGTTCATCTTCTTCATCTTTTGTAATCTTCTGGGCAGCCCAGCGCGCAGCAAGCCCATCTAAAAGCATTCTTATTGTGTATATATCCTCTATGTCCTGAGCAGTAACACCTGCTACAAACGCACCTTTGTGAGGAATAGAATATACAAGCCCTTCGAGTTCAAGCTGGCGCAATGCCTCTCTTATTGGTGTTCGGGAAACACCTAGCTCTTCAGCAAGCTTTACCTCAACAAGAGGGTCTCCCGGCTTTAAAATTCCCATCAAAATCTTTTCTTTTATCACTTCAAAAATCTTCTCATACAAAGGAGAATATCTTGTATCTTTATCATCAGAGTAATTATTATACACCATCGAAAATCACCTTCAATATTAACCAAGTTTATATTTTTTCCATTTCACGTATAACCGCATCTGCAAACTCTTTTGTACCTGTTGAACCTCCAAGGTCGTATGTAACCTCTTTGCCTTCTTTTATAACCTTAGCCACCGCCTTTTCAACTCTGTCAGCTGCCTCAAGCTCACCCAAGTACCTCAGCATCATGACACCAGAAAGTATTGTAGCTGTTGGATTTGCTAAGTTCTGACCTGCTCTTTTTGGAGCAGAACCGTGGATTGGCTCAAATACTGCTCCATCTTCGCCAATGTTAGCACCTGGCGCAATACCAAGTCCTCCTACGAGTCCTGCTGCCAAGTCAGACAGAATATCCCCGTACATGTTTGGCATAACCAAAACATCGTAATTTTCTGGGCTTTGGACAAGTTTCATGCTCATTGCATCAACAATCATATCTTCAAACTCTATATCTGGATAGTCCTGCGCTACCTTTCTTGCACATTCTAAAAATAGTCCATCTGTAAGCTTTTGGATGTTTGCCTTGTGAACAGCTGTAACCTTTCTTCTCTTTTCTCTTCTTGCAAGCTCAAATGCGTACCTGACAATCCTCTCGCTTGCTTTTCTTGTTATTATTTTAACACCAACTGCTGCATCATCTCCAGCCATGTATTCAATCCCTGCATAAAGGTCTTCTGTGTTTTCTCGAACAATTATCAAATCCACATTTGTGTATCTTGCAGGAACACCTTCATAAGACTTGACAGGTCTTACATTAGCATAGAGGTTAAGAGCCTGTCTGAGCGCAACATTCACACTTCTAAACCCTGTCCCGACCGGTGTTGTAATCGGACCTTTGAGTGCAACTTTATTTCTCTTGACACTTTCTAAAACATGGTCAGGAAGTGGCGTCCCATACTGCCCCATAACCTTTTCGCCAGCTTCTACAATTTCCCATTCTATTTTTACACCTGATGCGTCCAAAACTCTTCTTGCTGCCTCTGTGACCTCTGGTCCAATACCATCGCCAGGAATAAGTGTAATTCTGTATGCCATTCTTTGTCCTCCTCACATCAAGATTTGTGATAACCTCAATAAAGAGGGGATTTGCCTCCCCTCTTCACTATTTATTTCATACCCATAGCTTTTGTAAGGTTCAAAAGCCCGCCATGCAAAATCATCTGACGCTGTCTGTCTGTCAGGTTTAAAATCATTTTGTATTTTAGTCCTTTTGTGACATTTTCAATTATTAAAACATCACTTTTTTCTATCTGCTCTCTTGCATTTTCAATCTTGAGCTCATCCATCTCCTCAATTGTATCATAATCGCTCGGATTTTCAAACACCATTGGAATGATTCCGTTGTTAATTAAATTTGCCATGTGAATTCGTGCAAAGCTCTTCGCCAAAACCCCTTTTATACCCAAATAAAGCGGCACAAGTGCTGCATGCTCGCGAGATGAACCCTGACCATAGTTGACTCCACCCACAATAAAGCCACCACCGTTCTCTCGTGCCTTTTTAGGAAAATCAGGGTCACATGGTGTCAAGCAATAGTCAGACAAATACGGAATATTTGACCTGTATGGCAAAAGCTTTGCATTTGAAGGCATAATGTGGTCTGTTGTGATATTGTCTCCAAGCTTTATCAGCACTTTTCCCACAACAACCTCCGGCAAAGGCTTTCCTTGCGGGAATGGTTTTATATTCGGTCCTCTTATAACCTCAACCTCGTCGGGATTTTCAGCAGGCGGCACTATTAAATTGTCATTTATTAAAAAGCTCTTTGGCATCTCAACCTGCGGCTCATCACCAAGAATCCTTGGGTCTGTGATATACCCTGTGATTGCTGATGCTGCTGCAGTCTCAGGTGAGACAAGGTATACTTTGGCAGAAGGTGTACCGCTTCTACCTTCAAAGTTTCTGTTAAATGTTCTGAGCGAAATACCATTTGTTCTTGGTGCTTGACCCATTCCTATACAAGGACCACACGCACACTCTAAAATCCTTGCACCAGCCGCAACCATTGATGCCAGCGCACCGTTTTGAGCAAGCATGTTCAGAACCTGTTTTGAACCTGGAGATATGACAAGCGATACATGCTCTGCAATGGTTTTTCCTTCCAAAATCTTTGCAACCTTCATGAGGTCCTTGTAAGATGAGTTTGTACAGCTTCCAATTGCAACCTGGTCAACCTTTATACCTTTTAGCTCGCTCACAGGCACAACATTGTCAGGGCTGTGCGGGCACGCTGCAAGTGGCACCAGGCTTGATAAATCTATTTCAATCTCCTCATCATACTGGACATCGGGGTCTGGTAAAATCTCAACAAAGTCAGCCTCTCTTCCCTGTGCCTTCAAAAATTCATATGTCACCTCATCTGATGGGAATATAGAAGTTGTTGCACCAAGTTCTGCACCCATATTTGTAATTGTGGCTCTCTCTGGAATAGACAAAGTTTTTACACCTTCACCAGTGTATTCAAAAATCTTGCCAACGCCACCCTTGACTGTGAGCCTTCTCAAAAGCTCCAAAATAATATCCTTTGCAGAAACCCAAGGCTGAAGTTTACCTTTGAGGTTTACTTTTACAATCTTTGGCATAATCAAGTAATACTCGCCACCACCCATAGCAACTGCAACATCCAAACCACCTGCACCAATTGCAAGCATGCCTATCCCACCAGCTGTTGGTGTGTGGCTGTCTGAGCCCAAAAGTGTCTGACCAGGCACTGCAAATCTCTCAAGGTGAACCTGGTGACAGATTCCATTGCCGGGTTTGGAAAAATATATTCCATATTTTTTGGCAACTGTCTGTATGTATAGATGATCATCTGCATTCTCCGGGCCTGTCTGAAGAGTGTTGTGGTCGATGTATGCAACAGACCTTTTAGTCTTTACTCTGTCAATACCCATTGCTTCAAACTGAAGATATGCCATTGTACCTGTTGAATCTTGAGTAAGTGTCTGATCAATTCTGATAGCAATCTCTTTTCCGGGTATCATTTCACCTTTAACTAAGTGCTGCTTTATAATCTTTTGCGCAACTGTCAAACCCATTTCGCTTTTAAACCTCCCAAAAACTTTGATTGTGATTGTTAAAAATACCTTTTATATTATAGCATTAAAGTATACCTGTATACAAGAGCGTGAATTTAAAAACCCCTTCCTGACTTTATGCCAGAAAGGGGCAGCCTGAATTTTGCCGTTAATAAATAAGATAATTTGAACAAGTTGAGCTTATTGAAATAGAAGTTGATTTTTCACTATTATTTTTTGCTAATTGAATAAGCTGCTAGTTCAAGGTGAAAAAATAGATATTCGTTTAAAAAGTAGCCGAAATAGAAAGGATTTTTAATTCAGCAAGAGCAATCTAAAAAAACAGCAATCTTTTTTTAAATACCTAAGTAAAAGCTATTTTACCCTACTTTCATGCATCTTGAAAAGCTCTGGCATGACTTCTCGAACAACCATCTCAAGCTCATCGTCACCAATAACAGTTGTTCTTCCATTTTCGTACTCCTTGTCAACCCACTCTTTTATTTTAGCAACTCTTGGGTCGCGCTTGTCAATCTTCTTGTCACCTTCAAGCCTGAAATATGTGTTAATCCATGCAGCGATACCTGCAAGCCCAGAGTGTGCATCAACTGCAATGACAATTGGACGATTTAAAATCTTCTTTGTATCAAAGATGTTGTAGATCTCCTCATCCTTCAAAATACCGTCAGCATGAATTCCTGCTCTTGTTGCATTAAATGCCCTTCCCACAAACGGAGTTCTTGGTGGAATCTCATAATCGAGCTCTTTTTCAAAGTAATCTGCAATCTCAGTGATTACCTCAAGCCTCATATTCTTTGTCGTTCCACGAAGCTGGGCATATTCAATTACCATAGCCTCTAATGGGGTATTGCCCGTCCTCTCACCAATACCCAGAAGCGAACAGTTGACTGCAGATGCACCGTAAAGCCATGCAGTACCAGAGTTAACAACAGCCTTGTAAAAATCGTTGTGACCGTGCCACTCAAGCCACTCAGACGGCACCTCTGCATAATGCCTTAGCCCATAAATTATTCCCTGAACACTTCTTGGCAGAGCAACTCCCGGGTAAGACACACCAAGCCCAAGGGTATCGCATGCTCTAATCTTTACAGGCATATTTGCCTGGCGCGCAAGTTTCATAAGTTCATTTGCAAACGGAACAACAAAGCCGTAAAAGTCTGCTCTTGTGATGTCCTCAAAATGGCAGCGCGGAATAATTCCATGTTCAAGTGCGGCTTCAACAATAGAAAGATACATTTCCATTGCCTGTTTTCTTGTCATGTTTAGCTTTTTGAATATATGATAGTCAGAGCACGATACCAAAATTCCTGTCTCTTTTATGCCCATCTCTTTCACAAGTTGAAAATCCTCTTTTCTTGCTCTTATCCATGAGGTAACCTCTGGATACCTATAACCTCTTTCCATGCATTTAATAACAGCTTCTCTATCTTTTTTGGAATATAAGAAAAACTCTGTCTGACGGATCACGCCAGAATCGTTGTCAAGTTCGTGGAGATAATCAAAAAGCCTTACAATCTGTTCAACTGTATAAGGAGACCTTGCTTGCTGACCATCTCTGAATGTTGTATCTGTTATCCATATCTCATCAGGCACAAACATAGGGACATGCCTGTGGTTGAAGGCTATCTTGGGTATCTCTGTGTACGGGAAAATCTCTCTATAGAGGTTAGGCTCTGGAACATCCTGGAGTGTATATTTATACGCTGCCTGCTCAATCAGGTTTGTCTTGGGATTAAATTCTACTCTTGCCACTTAAGCTTCCCTCCACATTGTATATATGTATACAATCAAGTGTTATGAGATATATTATATTCTACTTTTGCATTTTTGACAATAGGACATTGCAAATTGTTCTTTTGCGCAAGAGTATATTTTAAGATATTGAGCGAAATTTTGCAAGATGGCAATTTAAAATCTTCATAAATGAGACTATTTTCCTGAACCTTCTTCAATAGCTTCCTCATCATAAAGAATCTTTTCAGGGTCTTTTTCTGAAGAGAGGACCTCGACACTTTTGAGCTTTCTTTCTATGGTTCTTGTCTTTCTTGTTGCAGTGTCAATTGTATCCTGTGCCTCAGAAAGCTTCTTTTTAACCTTTTCAAGAATCTCAGCAAACCTCGAAAACTCAGTCTTGACCGCAGACAAAAGCTCCCAAACCTCGCTTGTTCGCTTTTCAATGGCAAGGGTTTTAAATCCAAGCGAAATGGTGTTGAGCATTGCAACAACTGTTGTGGGTCCCGCAATGATCACCTTGTATTCCCTTTGCACAGACTCAAACAGCCCGGGTATCTTCAGCACCTCTGCATAAAGCCCTTCAGAGGGCAAAAACATGATAGCAAAATCTGTTGTTTTTGGCGGGTCTATGTACTTTTCCTTTATAGTCTTTGCATTTTGCCTTATACTATTTTCAAGCTCCTTTGAAAATCTTGCAACTTCTTCTGCCTCCGCTTTCTCCTGCGCATCAATAAGCCGCTGATAACTTTCTATGGGGAATTTAGAGTCTATTGGAAGGTATATAAATTCATTATCTTTTGAATTTTTAGAAGGAATTTTTATAGCAAACTCAACTTGCTCTTGAGTATGCGGTTTTATCCTGACATTTCTTTCGTACTGTGAAGAATCCAAAATCTGGTCTATGATATTGCCAAGCTGAATCTCCCCAAGCGTGCCTCTAACCTTTACATTGCTCAAAATCTTTTTAAGATCTCCCACACTTCCAGCCAGGGCTTGCATCTCACCAAGTCCTCTGTGAACAAGCTCAAGCCGCTCTGACACAAGTTTGAAAGACTGTGAAAGTTTTGTTTCTAATGTACTTTGTAGCTGGCTGTCAACAGTTTCTCGTATTTTCTCAAGCTTGTTATCTATCTCTTTTCGGATACTGTCAAGCCTCTCCTGATTTGATGATGTAAAATTTATTATCTGGTTGGATATGTCTGAAAATCTTGTCATCAAAATGCTGCCAAATGAGCTTATCATACTTTGCGTTTCATTTTTATTCTGAGAAAATTGTTGTGATATGGAATTTTGAATCTGCTCAAGTTCCTTTTCAATCTCCAAAAGTTTATTTTGAGTATCCAAGGAAGAACTCATATTATTTTTAAGTCTTATGAGCAGTAACAAGTTTGATATGACAAGAACGATAATAACAATTAGCAAAACTACTTCCAATCTTTATCACCTCTGCACAATAAAAAGAATCTTAAAATTTAAAAAACGGGCTGCTTTTCAAGTAAAACTTTTTTAGCAGCCCTTTTTGCCTCTTTAAACTTCAAATTCATTTTTATTCTTCTAAATCAAGAAGCTCTTTTAGCTCGTCGTCATCAAGTGCAACAACCGGCTGTTGAATCTTTTTGGTGTCTTTTAGTATCTCAAACTCACCAACAGAGTATTCTTTTAACTCTACATTTTGCATCTCATCTTCAAATCTGACCTTTATCTTTTCTTTTAAGACATTCACCTCAACAACTTCACCTATACCATCGGCTGTTTTTACAATCGCACCTATCCCTGGAAGCTTTAACATTGCTTCTTCATAGAATTTCTGCTCGTATGTCAAACAGCACATGAGCCTTCCACAAAGGCCGGATATCTTTGCAGGGTTTAAAACAAGCCCCTGCTGTTTTGCCATCTTTATTGAGATTGGCACAAATTCACAAAGATGAACAGAACAACAAACCTCACGTCCACACGGACCCAAACCACCACGAAATTTTGTGTCGTCTCTGACACCTATTTGTCTTAGCTCAATCCTTGTTCTGAAAACTGCTGCAAGGTCTTTTACAAGTTCTCTGAAATCAACCCTTCCTTCTGCTGTGAAATAGAAAAGAAGCTTGTTGTTGTCAAATGTGTACTCGGCATGCAAAAGCTTCATAGGAAGCCCATGCTTTTGTACTTTTTCCTTGCAAATCTCAAGTGCTTTAGCTGCCTTTTCCATGTTCTCTTGAGCTTTTTTGTAATCTTCTTCTGTTGCCTTTCTTACAACCTTTTTGAGAGGCTGGACTATCTCTTCGTCCGGCACCTCTCTTTTTTCTACCATAACTTTTCCCATCTCGATCCCGCGGACTGTCTCAACAATGACGTCATCCCCAGCTTTCAAATCTATGTTATTCGGGTCAAACCAGTATATCTTTCCAGCTTTTTTGAATCTAACCCCAACAACTTCTGCCATCTTTCTTTTAGCCCCCTGATAGTTTTAAAAAAATCATGTCAAGCACATTGTCTGAAATTACATTTGCATCCGGGTACTTTTCCAACATCATGAAATCCTGCAGTAGCCTGTATATATGAGAGATTGTATGCTTGTTTGCAAACTCAACTATCTTTTCTAACTTATCTGTGTTTGTAATAAGCTCAACAAGGTTTGTTCTTTTGAACATAAGCGCATCTCTTAGAAAGTATATTACCGTTTCAAATAAAAATGCAAAGTCGTCTTTAAATTTTTCAAAATCACTTTCAAATTCTTTTATCAAACTAAAACTTGCCCCGTCGTACGAAAGAAGTTTATCAAAAATATAGTCTCTTTTATTTTGAACCTCTTTATCATAAAAATCAAGAGCAATTTTAGGATTCCCTCTGCAAAGTTTTAAAACATAGTCTTTGGGTTCAAGCTCATAATTTTTTAAAATCTCAGAGATTTCGCTGGCGCTGTACCTTTTGAACGAAAGCACTAAAGACCTTGAAATCACTGTCGGCAAAAGCCTTTCTAAATTGTTGCATGTGAGAATAAAAAGAGCATACTCCGGGGGCTCTTCTAAGGTCTTTAAAAGTGCATTTTGAGCACTTGTTGACATCTCCTCAGCCTCTTGTATTAAGTATATCTTTTTACTTGCAAAAATAGGTCCTCGTGAAATATCTTTTATAATCTCTCTAATAGCATCAACAGATATTTCTTTTTTATCTTCCTCTCTTTTTATTATTTTAAAATCCGGATGTGTGAGTGCGTCAAAGAGCCTGCAACTTTTGCAAACACCACACGCAAGCTTTTTTTCACACAGAATTTGCTTTGAAAAGGTCATTGCCAAAAGTTTTTTACCAAGTCCTTTTTCACCTTCAAAAATATATGCATGAAAAGGTTGAACAAGTGCTTTTTTGAGAGTAGCAACAATTCCCTTTTGACCTATAAAAGTATCTAAATTCATGTTCAACTCTTCCCCTGTGCAAATTTCTAAATAAACAGGTCAACAAGCAGGCCTTTTATCTCACCTACATAAGATAAAACCTTGAGATTGTCTGCTTCTTTTTTTAAAATCTCCTGGGTTAACATGTCCATCTTTTCATCAATCTTTTTTACAATACCAAATACCTTGTGCCTGCCTTTTCTGCCAAAAAGGCTTTCATTAAAATATTCATGTGAAGAATACACTGTATATCCTAAAAGCTCTTTTATAGCTTTTTTATATTCTTTGAGGGTTGAAAGGTCTAATCGTTCAGCAAGGCTTTTACCAAGAGAGTCTATTTTGCTTATAAGTTCCTTTATTCTGTTTATAATTTCATCTTTCTCAAGCTGCTTTACATAGCTTGAAAAAGAGTCTTTTGGTCTTTCAACCCTTCGCTGGTCTTGAAAAAATGTTACATTATTTATATTATTTCTTCTAACATCTTCTACTCTCATTTTACTTTCCCACTTCTTAAATTTTTTTAAACCTTCTCAAACCTCTCGACATTGAGGACAAATATTGTAGCACCACCAATTGTTATTTCAACAGGATATGGCAGGTATACACCTGCTGACGGATTGTTTGGCACAGGCGATGAAACAATTTGTTTGCGTGTCTTGCACTTTTGAGATATAATGTCAATCACCTCAGCAACTCTGTCATCATCAATGCCTATGAGCAAAGTGGTATTGCCAGAGCGCAAAAATCCACCCGACGTTGAAAGCTTTGTTGCCATTATACCTTCTTTTTGAAGAGCGTCCAAGAGCCTACTAATGTCTTCATTTTGCACAACTGCTACAATAAGCTTCATCTTTCCTCTTCTCTCCTCTCTTTGAAAAGCTATGCCGACTTAGCATTTCTCTATATTCTACCACTTCTCTTTGCTTTCAAATAGCCCTTCTATCTCACGACACACCTTTTCAAAAACCTCTTTTTCTGACCCTTGCGCCTCAATGTTCACACATCTTTCAAACCATTTTGATACCTCTTTAAAACCGCTGTACACACGCCTGTGAAACTCCAAATCTTCTAAGTCAAGCCTGTTGTTTTTGCCTGCCATTTGAATCCTTTGAATAGCTATTTCAGGCTCCAATGTAAGAACAATGTAAAGGTCAGGTTTTATTTTATCTTCAAAGATAGAATTTAATCTCAAAATGTTTTCAACACCAACTCCTCTTACAATGCCCTGGTAAACTATACTGCTTAGGATGTATCTGTCGCAAAGCACAATGTACCCTTCATCCAGTGCGGGAATGAGTACATTTTTCACATGTTCGTTTCTGTCTGCAGCTAAAAGCAGAGCTTCAGTAAGTCCATCCATCTTATATTGAGGGTCTAAAAGAAGCTTTCTGATTCTGTATCCTACTTCTGTCCCACCTGGTTCTCTGGTTGTGAGAACCTTGTATCCTTTATCTTTGAGATATTTTTCAACTTTGAAAAGCTGCGTAGTTTTTCCAGAACCGTCGTTACCTTCAAATACTATGAGTTTACCCTTCCTCAATCACATCAACCTCATTTTCTTTGATAAATTCCTTGCCAAAAAGCTCCTGTAAATATTCTATGGTATCCTTATCTATGACTTCACCCTCAACAACAACCGGAAACCCCGGCGGGTAAGGAATAATTGCCTGTGCACATACAAACCCCTCTGCCTCATAAATTTTTACCCTTCTTTTTTTCGCGTTGTCAACTTGGTATATTTTTAAAACCTTTTTCGGTCTCGGCGGTGATAAAAACTTTTTCTCAAGTTCTCTTTTTCCTTTTTCTTTTATTATATCATAAAAAAAGCTTTCCAAGATTTCAAAATTAAAAAGAGCATCCACCAGAGAAAAATAAAATAGAATCCTATTTTGGTCAAAAAGCTCTGGAACAATAGAATACCTCTCCAAAAGATTTTTTACAAAACTTTGATTTTTCCCCGCTTTGCCAAAGTTCAAAAGAAGTTTTAAAACATCTACATCTCTGTAGACATAGTTTGTATACTCCAAGACTGGCTTGCACAGCTTTTCAAGTTTTCCTTCAAGCTCTTTAAAAAGCTGTCTGCCAAACATTTTTGAAAACTCTATGCCATACTCACTCCAAGCAAGCAGCACATACGACGGACTTGTTGTATGAAGATAACCTAAATAAGCAGAAAGTTTTTTATTATCGTTATTTGATAAATTAGACAAAAGCAGTGCAGACTGGTTTGGACATGGCAATGTTTTGTGAAGACTCAAAATGCATATGTCAGCCCCCAAATCCAGTGCTGTTTTTTTCCCTGCAAATTTGTAATAACCGCCGTGAGCTTGGTCAACTATGAGCTTTTTTTGATATTTCTTTGCTATATCTGAGAGCGCTTGTACATTCTGCTCAATGCTATAATATGATGGTGAGGTTATTACAACAATTTGAGATTTTGAAGTTTGAAGGACACTTTCAAAGTGTTTTTCGTCGATATATGTAAATATTCCTAAAGAATCATCGTACTGTGGATATATATATTCTATGTCAAGTTTTAAAATCTTTGCAATATTATATATGCTTTTGTGAGCATCTCTATTTATAAGTATACCGTCATACGGATTTGAAAATGCAGCAATTGAGGCTTGCAGAAGGTGTGTTGAACCCTGAAGAGACAAAAAACTATAATTTGATCCAAAAAACTCGTTTATCCCATCTAAAAATTCCTTTATATAACCTTTTGGGTCCAATAAGTTGTCTGTACAGAAGGTTTCTGTGACATCAAAGCTGGGAAATATATTTTTAATTGCATCTGGGAAAATCTCTTCTTTACCTTTGTGACCTGGCATGTGAAAACGCAAAAAGTTGTAACTCTTAAGAGCACTGAAAATCTTAAGATTATCTAAAATCTTGCGCATACTCTCTTGGTCCAACTTCATATATATCTTCCCCTTGACTGTCTATTGCAACAATGCAGGGTAAATTTTCCACTTCAATCTCACGAATTGCCTCTGCACCAAGGTCTTCAAACATAACTATTCTTTGAGATTTGACACAGCTTTGAATCAACACTGCAGCACCACCAAATGTGGCAAGATAGATACTCCCATGTTTTTTAATTGCCTCTTTTACAGCCTCATTTCTTTTTCCCTTACCAATCAAAACCTTTATCCCAAGCTCAAGCATCATGGGAGTAAATACATCCATTCTACCTGCTGTTGTCGGACCACACGGCCCTATTATTTCACCCGGTTTTTCAGGGCAGGGACCCATGTAGTATATAGCACCATTTTGAAAATCTATAGGAATTTTTTCACCTTTTTGAATCATATCATAAATTCTTTTGTGTGCAGCGTCTCTTGCAACAAAAAGTTTACCGCTCACCAAAATTTCTTGACCACATCTTAGACTTTTTATCTCTTCAGGATTTTGAAGCGGAACAAAAATCCTGTTCAATTTCTTTTTCGCCCTTCCTTTCGTATACGCATAATTATCTTTAAATCTTATTTCAATTTATAATTTAAAGACCGGGCACTTGATTTTATACCCGGTCATGAGTATTTAAAAACTAATCTCTTGGCTTTGGAGCATCAACTGGACATACATTCGCGCATGCACCGCATGAGATGCATTGTTCTTCGTTGATGACATACTTCCCATCGCCAGGGGATATGCACTGAACAGGGCATTCACTCTCACATGCGCCGCATGAAATACAATCATCTGTGATGTAATATGCCATTTTATCTTTGCCTCCCTTTTTGAAATTAGATTTACTTTTATAATAATACCACGATTTTGAGGTTTTTAAAATAGATTTTTAATTAGGTTTTTAAAGAAATCACAGAGCAAATATCCTAAAACTCCTCTTTTACTGAAAGTGGTGTTTGGGTTGCCAAAAACAACAAGGGAGTTTTGCACTGGACCCAGATGTTCATAAGACCGTATAAGTTTTCAAATTAAGAAGGGGGCTGTTAAAAAGATAATTAGATAACCCCCTTCTTACAATATATGGTTTTGATTTGTCTTGCCCATAATTTCTAAAAAAATTTAATTTTACTTAACTTTTTCCTTGCAAAGCTTGTACTCCAGTGAGTCCACAAGCGCAATCCAGCTTGCATTTACAATGTCGGTTGAAACACCTACAGTTGACCATGTGTCTTTTCCGTCTGTTGACTCAATCAGAACTCTTACTTTTGCAGCAGTTGCAGTCTCTGCATTCAGTACTCGCACTTTATAATCAACAAGATGAACTTCTTTGAGCTCTGGGTAGAATTTTTCTAAAGCCTTTCTCAAAGCACTATCTAAGGCATGAACAGGACCATCACCTTCTGCAGCAGTGATTGCTGTAACCCCATCTACTGCAATTTTGACAATTGCAGATGAACTGTACTCCACTGCCGGCTCGTTAATTAAAACCTTAAACTCTTTGAGAGTAAAAAATGGCTCATAAAGTCCAAGCTTTTTCCTAATTAGCATCTCAAATGAAGCTTCTGCTGACTCAAACTGGTACCCTTCATTTTCTAAACGCTTTAGCTCATCAATAATCTCTTTTGTAACAGGTGAGTCTTTTGTAACTGTCGGGTCAATCTCTCGAATCTTGTCAAGAATTGTAGCTCTTCCTGCAACCTCAGACAACACTATCCTTCTTGTATTTCCAACAACTTCAGGATTGATATGCTCAAACGAAGCTGGATTTTTCTTGACAGCATCAATGTGCATTCCGGCCTTGTGAGTAAATGCATACGCTCCAACATATGGTGCTCTTTCGTTTGGAATCATGTTGGCAATCTCTGCAACATACCTTGAAAGAGATGTAAGGTGTTTTATATTCTCATCAGGGATACATTTAAACCCAAGTTTTAACTGAAGATTAGGAATTAGTGTGATAAGATCTGCATTACCACATCTTTCGCCATATCCATTTATAGTCCCTTGTACTTGGCGAGCACCTGCCAAAACTGCCATGATTGAGTTTGCAACAGCCATACCAGTATCGTTGTGACAGTGAATTCCAATCAATGTCCCAGGAAACATCTCAACAACTTCCTTAGTGATGTTATAAATATCCATTGGGAAAGTACCACCGTTTGTATCACAAAGGTCTAAAGAATCTGCCCCGGCTTCTTTTGCAGCCTTTAAAGTCTCCAATGCATACTTTTTGTTATTCTTATAACCATCAAAAAAGTGTTCAGCATCAAATACAACGTATTTGCCCAAGGACTTTAAATATTTTATTGTATCATAAATCATTTGAAGATTCTCATCTTCTGTTGTTCTTAGCACTTCTATTACATGAAAATCCCATGACTTTCCAAAAATCGCAACAGCTTCAGTATCAGCTGCAATTAATGATTGAATGTTTGGGTCATCTTTCACGTCAATGCCCACTCGCCTTGTTGAACCAAAGGCGATGAGCTTTGCATTTTTAAGCTTCATTTGTTTTACCCTTGCAAAAAACTCCTGGTCTTTGATGTTAGAACCCGGATTGCCTGCCTCAATAAATTTCACACCAAACTTGTCAAGTCTTTCTACAATTTTGAGTTTATCTTCCAGAGTATATGAAATTCCACCTGCCTGAGCTCCATCTCTTAAAGTCGAATCATAGATGATGATTGTCTTGTTATCTTCCACTTTATTTTCCCTCCTTTAAGAATATCAAAAAAGCCCAGCCTGTGATTTTTTAGGCTGGGCTTTAAAACTCAAAACTCATTCGAAACAAAACTCTTTATCAATTCAACCATGCCCTAAGGGTCTTTTCAAAAACCCTCTTTGATCATACACAGGCCAAAATGGGTGCAATGCGGCATATGAAATTTTATAAATCAATCTAATTATTCTCTTTCTAATTATCGAAATAATGCCAATTATTGTGATTGCGCCGCATATTCGTATTATCATTTTTTGCACCCCTTTGACCCTTAAAATTTTATTTGCTAATTATTTTAAACCCAATTTGTAAAATTGTAAAGAGTCAATTTTACTCTTCTGAAATTTTATACAGCATCTTATTTATAGCATTTACATACGCTTTGGCACTTGCTTCTAAAATATCGGTCGAAAGTCCTCGACCCAAGAAAGCCTTGCCGTCTTTCTTAATTCTGACTGTTACCTCGCCAAGAGCATCTTTACCTTGTGTCACAGCTTTTATACTATAATCGTCAAGTTCAACCTGAAGTCCTGTTATTCTATCTATTGCCTTAAAGATTGCATCAACAGGACCATCACCTGTTGCCGCCTCTTCAAACTCTTCTTCTCCGGACTTTATCTTGACAGATGCTGTTGAGATCAAGTCATTTCCGCTTATAATCTGGAACTTAATAAGCTCGTATGTCTCTGGGATATTGAGGGATTTTTGCTCTAAAAGTGCTTCTATGTCTTTGTCAAGCACAACCTTCTTTTTGTCTGCCAAAACTTTAAACTTTTCAAATGCAGCATCAATCTCTTCTCTTGTAAGGTCAGTGTATCCAAGCTCTTTTAACCTTTCTTCAAATGCATGACGACCTGAATGCTTGCCTAAAACCATCCTGTTTTTAGGAAGACCAATTGAAACAGGATCAATAATCTCATAAGTAGACCTTTCTGAAAGTACTCCATGCTGATGTATACCAGACTCATGCGCAAATGCATTTGCTCCAACAATTGCTTTGTTTGGCTGAACAAATATACCTGTGAGTGATGATACAAGTTTGCTTGTTCTGTAAATCTGAGTTGTGTCAATCAAAACATCAACATTATAGAAATCTTTTCTTGTTTTAAGAGCCATTACAATTTCTTCTAAAGCAGCATTACCTGCTCTTTCTCCAAGACCGTTTATCGTACATTCAACCTGGTGAACACCTTCTTCAACAGCAGCCAGTGAATTTGCAACAGCAAGTCCTAAGTCGTTATGGCAGTGAACTGAAATTTGAACCTTGTCAATGTCAGGAATGTTTTCTTTTATAGCCCTTATAATTCTTTTCATCTCTTCTGGTGTTGTGTAGCCAACTGTGTCGGGAATGTTTATTACTGTTGCACCAGCTTTTATAACTGCATCAAATACTTTTATCAAAAATTCAATTCTTGTTCTTGTTGCATCTTCGCAAGAAAACTCTACATCTGACACATATTTTTTTGCATATTTTACCATTGCAACTGCTCTCTCAAGTACTTCCTCTTCTGTCATCTTGAGCTTGTATTTCATATGAATATCACTTGTTGCAATGAAGGTGTGAATCCTCGGCGCTTGCGCGTTTTTGAGTGCTTCATAAGCTCTGTCTATGTCCTTTTCTACTGCTCGCGCCAGAGATACTATAACTGCATCTTTTACATTTTCAGATATTACTTTTATTGCTTCAAAATCACCTGGAGATGCTATTGCAAAACCTGCTTCTATCACATCAACTTTGAGTTTTTCAAGCTGTTTGGCAATCTGCAGTTTTTCATTGACGTTAAGAGACACACCTGGTGTTTGCTCACCATCTCTGAGTGTTGTATCAAAAATTTTTATAACTCTGTTTCCCATTCAGAACCCCTCACCTTTATTCTTTTATAGGCTTTATCCACGGCATCATCTTTCGAAGTTCCTTACCTATCTGCTCTATTAACAGATTTTGCTCTCTTTTTCTTATACTGTTAAACTCCGGTCTTCCAGCCATATTTTCTAATATCCATTTCTTTGCAAATGTGCCATTTTGAATTTCTTCCAATACTTTTTTCATCTCTTTTCTTGTCTCTTCTGTAATAATTCTCTTACCTGTCATATAATCGCCATACTCCGCAGTATCTGATATTGAATAACGCATAAGTGAAAGTCCACCCTGCCAGATAAGGTCAACTATGAGTTTCATCTCGTGCAGACATTCAAAATATGCTATTTCTGGCTGGTAGCCTGCTTCAACAAGTGTATCAAAACCTGCCTTGATAAGCTCTGTAAGACCTCCACACAAAACTGCCTGTTCACCAAAAAGGTCTGTCTCTGTCTCCTCTTTAAATGTTGTTTGAATTATTCCTGCTCTTGATGCACCAATACCTTTTGCATATGCCAAAGCAATATCAAGAGCTTTGCCTGTGTAGTCCTGATGAACAGCAACCAATGCCGGCACACCTTTTCCCTCTTCGTACTGGCTTCTGACTGTATGCCCTGGTCCTTTTGGAGCTATCATTATAACATCAACATATGGTGGCGGTACTATTTGACCAAAGTGAATGTTAAATCCATGTGCAAATGCTATTGCCTTTCCTTCCTTTAAATTAGGTTCTATGCTTTCTTTAAATAGCTTTGGCTGTTTCTCGTCATTTACAAGAATCATTATTACATCTGCAACCTTTGCAGCCTCATCAGCTGTCATAACCTTAAGTCCATGACTTTCTGCCTTTGCCCAGGACTTGCTGCCCTGATAAAGACCAACAACTACGTTTATACCAGAATCTCTCAAGTTCAGTGCATGGGCATGACCTTGGCTTCCAAAACCAATTACTGCAACTGTCTTATCTTTTAGTAGGTCCAGATTGCAATCATGATCATAAAATATTTTTGCCATTTTACTCATCCTCCTCAGACTTAGATTTTGTTATTACTTTGTTTCCTCTCTCTATAGCAATAAGTCCTGTACGGACTACCTCGCGAATACCATATTGTTTCAAAAGCTCAATTAAAGCTTCAATCTTGTCTTCATCACCTGAAATCTCAATTGTAAGCGTTTCTTTTGATACATCTACAATGTTTGCTCTAAAAATCTCTGTTATTTGAATAATGTCTGAACGCGTTTGAGAATTAGCATTAACCTTTATAAGCGCAAGTTCCCTTTCAACAGCCTCTTTCGGGTTTAGCTTTTTAATTTTTATCACATCAATAAGTTTATTAAGCTGTTTTGTCACCTGCTCAACAATATAGTCATCTCCATTTACGACAATTGTCATGCGCGATATGGCAGGGTCTTCTGTTACGCCAACAGCAAGGCTGTCTATGTTAAAACCTCTTCTTGAAAAAAGTCCTGCAACGCGGGACAGTACACCCGGGTGGTTCTCAACCAAAACTGAAAGTGTATACTTCACCTTCTTGCATCCCCCTATCACCAAAAATTTTTATCTAAGCTCACTCAAATCCTTAAGGTATAGTCGGCTCATCAGGGTCTGTTACAACCTCAAGCAAAAATGGTCCTTTATAACTCTTCATAACCGAAATAGCTTCTTTTAACTTTTCCTTGCTTTCAAGCCTCATACCTTCAATTCCATATGCCTTTGCCAATATCATAAAGTCAGGGTTACCATCCAGGCATGTTGCTATAAATCTGCCTGTGCATCTTCTCTTCTGAAGTTCATATACCATTCCAAGCCTTGTGTTGTTGAACAGAACAATTTTAACCGGCACCTGTTCTCTTTTTATTGTTGCAAGCTCTTGCATAAGCATCTGAAAACTTCCATCCCCGGTTATTGCAATAACCTCATCATCTGGACTTCCAAACTTCGCACCAATCGCTGCTGGAACACCATATCCCATTGTTCCAAGTCCACCTGATGTAATAAAAGTTCCCGGTCTTTTTATATACAAATGGTGTGCCGCCCATATCTGGTGCTGACCAACATCTGTTGTGATTATATATTCTCCATCATACTGAGTTGAAATTTCACGAAGTACATCATAGGGATGAAGTTTTCCATCGTCTGGCAGAATTTTCTTCTGCGCCTTTATCTCAGCAGCCCAGAATTCTTCTCTTTCTGAAATCCTCTTGTTTATTTCTGAAAGAACATACTTTGCATCGCCAACAATTGGGATATTAGTATCAACATTTTTACCAATCTCAGCAGGGTCAATATCTATATGGATAATTTTCATATTGTCAGTAATCTTTGTATCACCTAACGCTCTGTCTGCAAGCCGTGCTCCAACCACAATTAAAAGGTCTGCCTGTCTCAAAGCAAGATTTGCTTCTCTCTGCCCGTGTGAACCAATCATACCAAGATAGTATGGATGATTTGTCGAAATAGCTCCAATCCCCATTAAAGTTGAAATAACTGGAATCTTTTGCTTTTCAACCAGTATTCTTAATTCTTCAGAAGCCTTTGAAGCAATCACACCGCCACCACTGCATATAACCGGTTTTTTGGCAGCTTCTATAGCTTCTACCGCCCTTTTTATTTGTAAAGGATGCCCCTTTTCCCTCGGCTTGTAACCCGGTATCTCAATTTCTCTCGGAATTTCAAATTCAATCTCCTGCATCTGAACATCTATGGGGACATCTACTAAAACAGGTCCTCTTCTTCCTGTTGAAGCTATATAAAAAGCTTCCTTTAATACTCTTACAATTTTTTTAGGATCTTTCACAAGATAATTATGCTTGGTAAAAGGAGCTGTCGCTCCAGTAATGTCCACTTCTTGAAACACATCTTTTCCAATTAAACTTGAATTTACCTGACCTGTAATTGCCACTATAGGAACTGAATCCATATATGCAGTTGCGATACCAGTTATAAGATTTGTAGCACCAGGCCCAGAGGTTGCAACGCACACACCTACTTTTCCTGTTGTACGTGCATATCCGCTCGCCTCATGAACTGCTGCCTGTTCTGTTCTCACAAGGACATGCTTTATATCAGAGCTATAGAGTGCATCATAAAATGGATAAATTGCAGCGCCAGGAATACCAAAGATTATCTCTACACCTTCACTTTTTAAAACCTCTACCATTGCCCGTGCTACCGTCATCTTTACCTTCATCAAAACCACCCTTTATATATGAAAAGTCCGACCATGCTACCCTTCTTGTCGGACGTAATTTCTTTAAATCTTGCAGCCTTGAGAAGAAATTTTGAATTATTTTAGCATGTATTTTTATTTGTGTCAAGGAAATTGTGTGCCCCTACAGTAATGCGCTATCTTTTTAAATGCTAATTAGCGCTAATTTCTTAGTTGAAAACTGAGTGCAAAAATAATTTTTAATTTTAATTATTCCTGTTTTTTTGCAAATGCTTTCTCAACCACCCTGTCAGAAAGCCTTGGAAAAAGCCGTGTGAAAAGAATAAATAGATAATCTTTTTTTGATGTGTAAATTTCTATTTTTCCCTTCTCAATTCCCCTTATAATTCTTTTTGCTGCAATCTCAGGCAAAAGTCTGGAAAGCCTCACTTCATTTTCAGGATAAGGCTTACCCAAAGCATTTTTTCTAAAGTCTGTTGAAATTGAACCCGGATATGCACACAAAACAGAAATCCCATCTTTTTTAAGCTCAAGTCTTGCAGCATCAGCTAAGGTTGATAGAGCAGCTTTTGAAGCCGTATAACCTGCGGTAAATGGAACAGGTCTTTTAACACCGAGCGAACAAATATTTACAATCGTACCTTTACCTTGTCTTTTAAAAAATGATATTCCATACTGCATCATGTAAAAAGCACCAAAAAAGTTGGTATCAAATACCTTTCTAAGATCAAGCTCATCTATTTCTTCAACCTCACATCTCAAACCAACACCTGCGTTGTTAATTAATAAATCTGCTGTTTTCAGCTCATCTTCTACAGTTTTAAAAATATATTTACAATCTTTCTTAACAGTTACATCAGCCTTTATTAAAAAGAGATTTTCAGCAAAACTTACAAGCTCATTTTTAAGCCCTTTTAATGACTCTTCTGACCTTGAAATAGCAACAACTTTCGCACCTTTTTCAAGCAAAATCTTTGTTATTGCCTTCCCCAAACCTGATGTTGCCCCTGTGATGATAACTGTCTTGTTTAGCCAAAAATTTGCTTTCATGTTGGATTTTCACCCTTTTAGAATAAGTTAAATTTATGAAGACTTCATTGAATTAGTATTTAGCATAATACATTTTAGCATATTTCAATCTCATCTCCTACACCACAAATCTTAAGCTTATTTGGAAGATTGCCTGCAAAATAAATTAATGTCTCTATACCAGAACAGTGAAGAGGTACAAGTTTATAGATTTTCTTTTCCCTGAAAAACTGACAAAGCCTTTGCAAATCATCTTGTCGAAAGTCTTTTGAATGAAAACCACCAATAACTGCAAAGATGTTCTGAGAAAAATATTTTTCTACTTTTTCTATAATATTCTCAATTCCATTGTGACTGCAGCCAACAATCACAGCAATTTTCCCATCTTCCTTTATCACCAGCGACTGTTCTTCTAAAAACAAATCACTTTGAAACCGATCATCTTTGAGAATATAAAACTCATCAGATTCCTTACCTGAGGTAACATTCACCATAAAAATACCATCAAATATCTCATAGACATCTTTATCGACAATCTTAAACTTTGACATATCAAGCTTTTCAAAATTTTCACCTATAAATTTATACTCGCCTTCTCTTTTTGCAAACTTTTTTTCGAAAAACCCTGTGTGCACCCAAATAGGACAACTTGTTTTTTCAATAAGAAATTTAAGTCCGCCTGTGTGATCATAATGAGCATGGCTAAGGACCACAGCATCAAAATCAAAACCCACACCCATTTTCTCAATGTTTTTCAAAATAGCATTTGTTTGCCCACAATCAAACAAAATCTTTTTCCCATCCTTTTCAATAAAAAGCGAAAGACCATGTTCTGCTAAATACCCACCTTTAAATGTCCAGTTGTTAATAAGTATTTTGACTCTCAATTTTCAAAACCCCTCTTTCTAATTTGCCATTGGTATTGTTAACGCAAAAAATTATTAGTTTGTTCTATGAACAATTTTAACTTTAAGTAGCTGTTGTGCATTTTTCCATAAAATCTTTTCTTTTTCTTCTTCAGAAAGTCTTAAGCTATTTACATACTCAACTTCTCTTTTCTGATCCTTCCAGGGAGAGTCTGTTGCAAATAAAATCTTATCTATACCATGTTTTCTGAAAATCTCTTCGAAATTTTGTATTTGAACCTCACCAAAGAAAAAGGATGTATCAAGATACACATCTTTACCTATCAAACACTCAAGCGTTTCATCAAAAAACCTATATCCACCCATATGCGCTGCAACAATCTTTGCACCTGAAAAATCTTTCAAAACTCTTTGAAGCCTTTCTGGTGTGCAGTGGTAGGGAGGCATATAAGCCGGGTCAACTCCACTGTGAAAAAGTATAATCATATCGTTTTTTGCAATAGCATCATAAATGGGGTACATCTTTTTATCATCTACAAAAAAATCCTGATAATCAGGATGAAATTTTATTCCGGCAAAACCGTTTTCTTTTAACCACCTTATTTCCTCTTCCCACATATCAAACTCAGGGTGAACTGTGCCAAAACAAATTATGTCGTTGTTTTCTTCCATCACAGACAATGCCCATCTGTTAATAGTCATTGTTTGCTGAGGTTTTGTTGCAATGGGCAGAACTACGCATATGTCAATTCCAGCTATTTTGCTGGATTCTTTCAAACCTCTCAAAGTCCCATCATGATAATATGGCATACCAGAGTTTTGGGAAAGTCTTGACATTGCTCTTGGTGCCAAATCATCTGGAAAACAGTGGGTATGGAAGTCTATAATCATACTCTTCTACTCTCCTTTTTTCTTTTCTGAATTTTTCACTTAATTATTGCAAGTATTTTTCATTTTCAGGTGGCTGGAGTGAAAATTTTTTAAACTTATCTCTTAGTTATAATATTTTACCATAGTTTTCTTATCATTTCTTCACAAAAAAATTTTGTTCATTATCAAACTTTATATTTAAAATGTCAATTGACTTTTTAGTGTTTGCTGGGTTAAACTTTTATAACAAGCAAAAAATAGATGAAAATAGGGGTTATGAGGAAAATGAAAAGTTTTGAATTTGCTTCTAACAATTTTAATTTGATTTTTAAAAATAGCTCTTACCTTCAAAACCTGTCAGCCCAAAAAAGTACTGAAGAGCAAATTCCAAAAAGCTATTTTTCTCATTCAAATCAAAACACAGCACAAAACAACTCTAAAATTTTGCCTGCCTATGTTTATGAAAAAGGTCCTTCTGCTAATGAGTTCTATGGTAAAATAGTCTATGAAAAAACTCAAAGTAAAATCTGTGTACCTCAACAACAAGAAAGTTCAATAAAAGCTATGAGTAACAATCCAGCAAATAGCACATCTAAAAAAAATAATCTCAGCCTCAACTATCCCATCTACTTTTAGAAAATTAGAAAATACTGTAAAAGATATTGACAAAAAAATTTCAGAACATTTAAAGAAAATAGAAATAAATGTTATAAGAAAAGACCTGAAGGCAGGGTTAGAAGCTTTAAGAGCAGTAAAAGGTAATGAGTTGAAATATGCAATAAACTTTTTAGAGCATTCTTTGCAAGATAAGCCTTCTGATATAAAAATTACAAATGAAAAGAGTGAATTGTCTCAAAAAATAAAAAACAACATAGATTATAAAAAAGCAAGGGAAAAGGTTATTTCAGTAGTTGAAAAATTACTTCCTACAATGAAAGTTGGGGAAGAATATGATAAAAACAAAAAAGAATTTCCTGTAACATTTTCTAAAGAACATAATTTAGACCTCTATTTAGCAATAAACAACGCTAACCTGTATTTTAAAAAAGAGAGTGAAAATACCATAAGTATATGGCTTCACGATACCTATAACTTTGATAATAAAACCAAAAAACAAAGTTCAATAGAACAAATACCAGATCTATTAAAAGGAAAAATTAGCTTTGGAGAATGGTTAAATGAATTTGGAGAAGATTTGCAGCATATGGGGGTTATCAAATCATACGAAATTTTTATCAAAATAGAAACAGTTAAAGTCAACATTCTTTTATAAACAAAGAAGGGAGTAATACTATGCGGGGAATAGGTAAAAAATTTTTGATAATATGTTTAATAATTGTTTTATGGATAATAGGGTTTTTAATTTTTATTATTGGTTCAACAGTATTTTTGATTTATGTTGTGCCTCACGAACCACCAAAGTATGTAAAAAACCGTGCTGAGTGGATTAGGTTGTATAAAATATTTGATACAGAGTTTCCTGAGCCAATAGAAGAAAAAAAAATAGCCAAGTGTGAATTTGTAATCTTTGACTTGTTAATTTTCGATAAAAAAGACAAACGTAAATTAGAAAAGCTAACATCGAACTGGGTTTATGTTAAAGATAATAAAATACCAGAAAACACATACAGTAAAATACAAAATGACCCGGACAATGTATCTGGTAAAGTAAAAGAAAATATTGAAACTATTATATGGTATGCTAACCTTTTTTCTTTAGGTAAACACAAACTCCCTGATGACTGGAAACCACTTTTCTTTGATATTGAAGGAAAACGTGTATATGAAATTGGAGGTACAATCTTGAATGAAAAATTAGCTCAGAATATGCTCATAGAAATGAAAGAAGAATATAAGTTTTATAGATATTACAAAGCAACAAGGACTGGAACAAAAGCACTTTCTCTTTATTTTGTATATATTCCAAAAACTAATCATTTATATGTATTAGATGATGGTTACCATACTGAAAGGGTAGATTATATTAAAGAGAATTTACAGGAGTTACAAAATGAAAATAAATGAACTATGTCTTTAAAAGTTTGTTGAAAACAAAGAGTTAAAAAAGATGCAAAAACTTAGGGAAAAATATAGTTTAACATTTAAATGCTTATAGTTCTACTTATGGCCGTGATGTTTCTTATCATTCTCAGATTGTTCATGACAGAACAAGTGCAAATGGCATATATGATATATTAGTTGCGCAGCATACTTCTAACGATTATAATGTTACCTTATATAATTACCTTTTTTATAATTGTCCTAAAGAAAATTGGATTATTCTCTATAAAATAAGTACTAATTAAAATTTTTGAAAGTAGAAAGGAGAATAGTAATGAATAAAAGAAACAAATTATTAATTTCTCTTTTCATAATATCTTTTCTTTTGTTATCAGTAGTGTGTATAAAATTCTATTTTTCGAATAATAATGCTTCTTTAACTAAGACTAATTCAAATCTTGTATACGCAAATATTGAAACAAGCAAAAATAGTAATGAACAAATTCAAAATTCATTAGATGAAAACCTCAAAAAAAGTTTTGAAGTTCTTTTAAAAACAGAAGATGTCAGACTAAACTATAATGTTCCTCCTGAAATTTCGACTCTTGATTATGAAAAATACTTCTCAGATGAAAAAGCCAAATATCTCTACAAGTTTATAAAAGATAACTTTTACAGCATTTATACAGATATGTACATCAAGCTTGATTTTGAAACAAAACAAAAATTCAAAAAGGGTTATGAAGAATACTTAAAAGAAAATCAAAATAACATATTTAATATAGAAAAATATGCTCAATATAAAATTGATAAAGTTGCTATTTACTATTACGAAAAATTCCTTAAAGATTTAATTAAAAATCCTTCCGACTGGCAAAATATTTGGAAAGAATTTAGAACAATAGCCATTGAACATAAAGCAAGAAGTTTGCTTGTTAAGCTTGAACCAGATGTTAAAAAGAACATATTTTTCTCAACTCCTGAAGGTAAAGCATTAACCAAACAAAACAATTTAACAGAAGAAGATATAGAGAAAGAGAGAGAAGAATACCAAAAGATATTAGAAGAAAAGAAAAAAGAAGTGGCACAAGAGCTTGATAAATGGGCAAAACAAAACGGAATTGTCGAATAAACTTCCAATTTCTGAGAATAAGAAATTATAAATATACTCAACGGCTGTCCAAAAAGTTGATTGGATAGCCTTTCACTTTATTTTCCTCTATCCTTTCTCTATACTCTTATTTAACAATATTAGACTCATAACTTTGTGTAACTTGACTATTGCGTTTTTTTTGCTAATATTAAAGTAAATAATTAACTTGAGAGGTGATTTCATCATATAAAACTTTTGCCTTCTAATTCAACAATCTTATTCTTATTATTCTATTTTCAAATATACCAAAGAGTCGAGGGGTGATTTACTAAGGATTTCTAATAGATTAAAAACTATAAAAGCACAAAGTAAAACTTTATAGCATTCTATATTGCTATGGCATTTATAGGTTAAGTTATACAAAAGTACAAAAGAAAGAAATATTAAGGGAGAAACTTTTTCTGTAGCAGCAAAAAATTATGTGCAGAAAAAAAACAAAAATTGGTTACTGTCTTTGCTGAAAAGTTCTTTGGCGTCTTCGGCTTTCTGAAGTTTATTTAATTGTATGTGCCATGCGGTGCAGAAGTGGAACAGTATTTATATCAGATTCTGAACAAAATATAAAGTAAAAAAAGATTTCTGCTTAAATTATGAATTGCAGTTATATAAATACTTGAATAGTGAGGGGAAATAATTGAGTTATATAAGGTTAGCTAAAATTGAAGATGTACCTATTATGAGTAGAATCCACGCTTTAACGTGGAAAGAAGCTTATAAAGGTTTGATACCGCAAGAATATCTAAATGGAATTTCGGAAGATAAATGGATCAAGCCATTTACTGATGCGTTATCTAATAAATTGCATGAAGCGGCGATAATAAATAATGGAGAAACTGATACTGGATGTGTTTGTTTTGGCAAATCGCGTGATGGAGAAGCTGGATATGGAGAAATCATATCTATATATGTTTTACCAGCATATTGGTCAACTAGGCAAGGTTATGAATTAATGAATTTTGCTTTAAATAGATTGAAAAAGCAAAATTTTGATTATTGTCACCTTTGGGTTTTGGAAGGTAATACGAGAGCTTTGAATTTTTATGAAAGGTATGGGTTCAGAAGTGATAATAAAGTAAGAATGCTTAACATTGCGGGGGTAAATTTAAGAGAACTAAGGTATTCTATTAAATTATAATATGAACTTGTTGAATAAATATATTTGCCATAAATGTATATATAAAGTTAACAAGATTGATTCCATGTATAAGTAAGGGTAAATTTGCGTTTTTCTAATTTTCTGACAAATTCATTGTGTAGTATATAATAAATTCCACTTCGAAATATATTCACGTCATCCTGTTTGGTTAACATATAGTGTATTGGAAGCAACTGTAGACAAAATAATTACAAAAAATTATTATATTCAATAATTCTAAAGCATAATTATCTAAATTATACAAATGCACTGCATAAGCTTTGAATTATGCAGTGCATTCATATACTTTTTTATTAATGTGAAGTATATTGAGAGAGGAGAAAAATGCATGAAGAAAAAATTAATTTATATCCATATAGTTTTCTTAATTATAATAGCATCGATTTTTTTCATTCTCTTTAAAAATTACTCAAAAGAAATAAATTACCTCAATAAGGCTTTGAATAATCTGAAAGCAGAAGCCTTTTTAAAAATACGAGATATTTCATGGAATTCTGCACCGGATGATATAATATCTAATAGAAACAGTATTATTCTGGAACGCATTTTGTATTTGAAATCTGAAGCAGAATGCATGTCGTTTATTATATCTGCTTTGGAGTATATAGATACCGATTCAAATAATGTTCCTTACTACAAGGCAAAATTACATTCAATGTATTCTACATTTTCTAATTTTGTAACATTTTTGAGTAAAGTTTATGATTATATTAAAGATGGAGAAAAACCTTTTAATTTACCTAATGACAAAGATACTAAATTCATAATAAAAACTAAAAAAGACATTTATAATGAATTGCTGTTATATCATGATTTTTTTTCAAAATTAGATACAAACGTAATAGGACCTCTTTATGGTAATGAGGTATTTAATAAAATTATTGAAAAATGGAGCATTGAAAAGGCAGATAAAATAATATACCCTTCTAAAAGAATTCAAAAATAAATAATTAGCTTGTGAAACTTTTGCAAAAATTTAAATACCAGGAGGAAGATGAATGAAAAGAAAAATTATTTATATCCATATGATTTTTTTGATTATAATGGTGTTAATTTTGTCTTTTCTATATAAAAATTATTCAATAAGAAGAATATCTTTTGAAAAGGCTTCGGAGAATTTAAAAGTCAAGTTACTTTCAGAAATACAAAGTGCTGTTAAACTAACAGATTATATAATATCTAATTTCGATAAAGATGGTTTTTCTGAGGAAAACATATTGCTTTTAGAATACAAATCTAAAGTTATCTATGAATCTATTAGACAAATCTTGTCTGCTGTAGAAATTGATAAAGACAATGATTATTTTATAAGAATACATTCAATAGAGAATACATTTGAAATTTTATTTGTATTTTTAAATAATGTTTACAATTACTATATTAAAGATGAAGGAACTCATTTTAATCTACCTAACAGCAACAAAATAGTAATAAAGTCCAAAAAAGATATTTATAATGAATTACTCTTGTATCATGACCTCTTTTCAAAATTAGATATTACCAATAAAGAAAATTATAAAGGTATTGAATTGTTCAATAAAATCATTGAAAAATGGGATACTAAAAAGGCAGAGTTAATAATATATCCCGATGAAAGAACTTAGTAACAACTATTATTTTTTCAGCAGTCTATTCTAAATTGTTTTTCTACACTGTAGATATTACATTTAAACAATTTTCGTTTTTATGATTTTTTTAGTTTTCAATCTTTCGAATTTGGGTATAAATATTTTTGAAAGTAAAATTTTATAAAAGGAGAGACCTTGTAATGAGCAAAAAGATTGAGAACATACTGAGATTTGGAATGAAGATGGAGAAAAATGCGCAAGACTTTTATTCTTTCTATGCAAATAATCTGCAAGATGAAGGGCTAAAGAAACTTTTCGAAGAGTTTGTAAAAATTGAGCAAGAACATTATAAGTATCTTGAGAATATTCTAAAAAGTCTGGACAGTCAAGAACCACCAATTTCAATCTCATGGGTTGTAGATGACCAGAACAAAATGGTAGACCCGCACATATTAGTTGATAACTCAGTGATTTTGGAAACTGACTTTTCAGACCTTACAATTTTAAGGCTTGCATACCTGATTGAGGGTGACTTTGCCGCATTTTACAAACATGCTGCTGAAAAGGTTGAAGATAGCAATGTAAAAGGTTTGCTTCTACATCTTGCAAAGTGGGAAGAGGAGCATGAAAAATATTTCAAAGAAAGGTATCATAGCCTTATGAAAAAAGAGTGGAAAGAAATTGATTTGTTCTAAAAAAGACCTACAAAAAGCAGTAAGGGAGCAGTCTTTATTATATTTTTCAGACAGCTCCCTTTAAATATTTGTTTGGATTTTTTGAACATAGTTTTACTTTTGTCTATTTCTAACATGTTTGTAGAATAGATGCTGGTAAGAAAATTTCCACTTTGAGCATATAACAACAATAGCAGTCATGATTAGCAAGGATATAGCAATCATGACATTCTGAGTTCTTTCTTTTTTGGTAGCAATAAAGTATAATGTCTTTGATGGGTCTTCCCCACCCATCATTATCTTTTCAGGTGCTTCTCTCATCAATCTACTTCTTTCTTCTATAGCGTTTAAAATTTGAACTGGTATTTCATTTAATGCATCTTTTATTATGCCAAAATCCCATATATGATTTTCGTAACCTTTTGCACCAGCACACCACCAATTTCCATCACCTGATACTGCGTATAATGTCATTTCTTCAATATTGACAATTTTTACATCGCTCTTTATGCCCCGCTGTGCCAAATATTTTTCCAAATTATTCACTGCATTACCCAATGAATCATCACCTAACACTCCAGTATTTACTATATAATTGTTCATTTTACTATCCCACTCGATAAGAAGATGTCCAACAGGTACATTATCATAATACACAATTCTTGCCCATCCCTTGTCTACAAATTCAGTATTAAGAACATCTCTCCATGAGTCAAACTTCAAATTTTTTATTTTATTTTTTACCTCATCTCTTACAATATGATATGGACGCCCATTTTTAGCTATTTTAACTTCAGTTGGGATATGAAATACCCTGTAATATTCATACTCTTTGCTCAACTTGAATTTTTCAATGTTATACGGTCCATTTATATTTGTTATTTCATTTAACGATTGCAGCGTAGGTGAGTCTTTTGTACAATTTTTAATAAGAGAACTGATATAAAGATTGAGCCATGACTCGGCTAAATACTGCCTTCTGAGTATATTAATTTCATCATTATGTTCGATTGAATAGCTTGCTCCAGTAGCTGAAAATGTCGTAAAGAAAAGCAACAAAAAGGTCATTACAAAACCAATATATACCTTATTCTTTTTCATTTTATTTCACCCTCGTTTTTTAATCCTATTTCATTTAAGAACCTTTAATTATAATTTATAACTGCTGTTTTAAATTTCAATTCACAATATTGTTTTTTTTTGCAATATTTTGCACTCAATCTTGCATTATTTTGTCTTGCCAAAGATAAAAATTTACCTTGGACTGTTTTCTGTTTTTAAATTAAACCAATTACTACATTTTTTGCACTCTAATTACACACTTAAAAAACAAACATAAATCCGAAGGGAAAAGTCACATGAAATGACTGTTGTGAACTGATTCAAAGTTATCTTTATTGGGCATAAAAACCTCTCGCAAAGCTTTAAAATTCCGCAATTAAAGAAAGTGCTTTTAAAATCGTGTCTTTTTCACCTGAATTTTCATCGATATGATATAATATTTGATGTTGATTAATATAGGACAATTTTAAAATACATTTAATCAGGAGAGATATACAGCAATGTCAAGAATAGAAAAAGATTTCTTAGGCAGTATTGAGCTTTCTGACCTTGAGCTTTACGGAATTCACACAAAACGCGCTTTTGCTAATTTTAACGTCTCTGGAAACAGGGTTGATAAAGATTTAATAAAAGCGCTTGTCATGGTCAAAAAAGCGTGTGCAATTGCAAACTTTGAAGTTGGTCTTTTGGATGAAAAAATCAAAGATGCTATTGTCTTTGCATGTGATGAGATTTTAGCAGGAAAATATGAAGACCAGTTTATTATAGATAAATTTCAGGGCGGGGCTGGAACATCTACAAATATGAATGTAAATGAGGTTATAGCAAACGTAGCCTTAATTCACATTGGAAAAAAACCGGGTGAGTATGACATAGTTCATCCAATCAACCATGTTAATATGTCACAGTCAACAAATGATGTATACCCTACAGCACTGCGAATTGCCACTATATGGAATGTAAGAGAGCTTTCCGAAGAATGTGCAGAGCTTCAAAAAAGCCTTCAGAAAAAAGAACATGAATTTGAGGATATAATAAAGGCAGGAAGAACACAGCTACAGGATGCCCTGCCTGTTACTTTGGGTCAGGAGTTTGGAGCATACGCTCAAGCCATCTCACGCGACAGATGGAGACTTTACAAAGTAGAAGAGCGGCTCAGAGTTATAAACCTTGGTGCGACTGCTGTTGGTACCGGAGTCAACGCACCTTTGAAATACATATTTAAAGTGATAGAAATACTTAGAAATCTTACAAAAATCGGTTTGGCAAGGTCAGACTATCTCATGGACGCAACACAGAACGCAGATGTTTTTGTGGAATGCTCGGGACTTTTGAAAGCTTTGGCGGTGAATCTGAGCAAGATTGCAAATGACCTGCGTCTTCTTTCCTCTGGTCCAAACACAGGCTTAAACGAAATAAACCTGCCAGCTGTTCAAGCAGGATCAAGTATAATGCCGGGTAAGGTAAATCCTGTTATACCGGAGCTTATAAACACAATAGCTTTTCAGGTGATGGCAAACGACTTTGCAATAACCTTGGCAGCACAGGCTGGTCAGCTTGAACTAAATGCTTTTTTACCTTTGATTGCAAACAATCTTCTTGAAAGTCTTAAAATTCTCAAAAATGGTATTAAAATTTTCAGAGAGCAGTGTATAGATGGTATAATGGCAAACAAAGAAAAATGTTTAGAATATGCAAAAAAGACTCCTGCTATCGCAGCAACTTTGATTGACAAGATTGGATATGACAAGGCAGCAGAAATTGCAAAAAAGGCAATTTCAGAAAACAAGCCAGTAATTGATGTTGTCAAAGAGCTAAATATTATGGATGAAAAAGAGGCACAAGAGCTTTTAAATCCTTTTGAATTCATAAAGTTTAGAGAATAAATTTATCTGGAGAGGACTGATTTTAAAATGAACACAACACCGCGAAGTGAAAGACTTCACATAGCCATCTTTGGCAAGAGAAATGCTGGAAAGTCAAGCTTAATCAATGCCATTACAAACCAGCCAATTGCAATTGTGTCAGAGACACCAGGCACTACAACTGACCCTGTTTACAAATCAATGGAGATTTTGCCGCTTGGTCCTGTTGTTTTAATCGACACAGCAGGAATTGACGATGTTGGTGAGCTTGGCAAGCTCAGGGTTGAAAAGACATTAGAGGTTTTGAACAAGACAGACATTGCAATTTTAGTAGTATCTGACATTGAAGATTTGAGCTACGAAAGACAGCTCATAAATCTTTTCAATGAAAAAAAAGTGCCAAAGATTGGTGTTTTGAATAAGATCGACAAAGACCCAAGTTACAAAGAAAAACTTTCATTTTTACAACAAAGTCTTGGCATACCTTTTTTGGCTGTGTCCTGCGCCACATTGAAAGGAATAGATGAGCTTAAAAGTTCTCTTGCAAAACTTGTTCCGGATGTTGGTGAAGATTTGCGAATAGTAGGAGACCTGATAAATCCAGGGGATTTTGCCATCTTGGTTGTTCCAATTGATAAAGCTGCTCCAAAAGGAAGGTTGATTTTGCCACAGCAGCAGACAATAAGGGATATTTTAGACTCTGATGCTATTGCAATTGTAACAAAAGAATATGAGTTAAAAGAAACTATTGAAAATCTCGGGAAAAAGCCTGCAATTGTAATTACCGATTCACAGGCATTTTTAAAGGTTGATGCGGACACACCACCTGACATTCCACTTACATCCTTTTCCATTTTGTTTGCAAGATACAAAGGGGATTTGATAGAGTTTGTTGAAGGTGTAAAAAAGATTAAAGAGTTAAAACCGGGAGACACTGTGTTGATTGCAGAAGCATGTACTCATCACAGGCAAGCTGACGATATCGGCACTGTTAAAATTCCAAGATGGCTCCGTCAAATTGCTGGATTTGACATAAATTTTGAATGGGTATCAGGCTACAATTACCCAAAAGACCTTACAAAGTACAAGCTTATAATCCACTGTGGCGGGTGTATGATAACACGAAGAGAAATGTTATTTAGAATAGAACTCGCAAAACAACAAAACGTGCCAATAACAAACTATGGTGTGACAATTGCATATGTCCACGGGATTTTACCAAGAGCTCTAAAACCATTTGGAATTGAGTTTGAATATTAAAAAAACCCTTCCAAGCTTTTTTAAAAGCCTGGAAGGGACTTTTTTATGCATTTTATTTTATTATAAATTCGCAGTTTACAACAGCAGTTATCTCTTTATCTATTGATGTGGTGTCATTTATTCCATAGTCACTAACTTCTGTTGAATAAAGCGGAGTTATCTGAAAAACACCCATTGACGCAGATTTTAGCCTTTCGACTTGGCTCCCTGTGCTCTTTGCGATCTGTTTTGCTCTTCTTACAGCATCTTCTGTAGCTAAGGAAAGCATTTCTATTTTTAAATCTGCAAGCTTTGTATAATAATACTGAGGTGGCATAGATTCAAACTGAACACCAGAGTTTATAAGCTCTGTTGACTTTCGAGAAAGCTCTGTAATCTTGTCTACATCCTTTGATGTAATCTGAATACTTTGCGAAAGTTTGTAACTATCTACCTTTGTTGAATATATTCCATTAGGAAGCATCTCGTATATTGTTTGAGTTGAAATCGAAGAAAATATTAAATCCTTTTCTGATAAACCTTTTGAAAGGAAATAGGTTTTCACTTTCTTTTGACTTTCTTCAAGAAGTCTGTAAGCTTCTTTTAAATCTTTTGCCACAGCAGTGTACATCCCTGTCCACTTGACAAGGTCAGATCGAAGCTGTTTTTTTGCAGAACCTGTCACCGAAATAGTCTTTCTTTCTGCCCTGAAATTTATAAGTCCATTTGCTAAAAAGTAAGAAGAAATTGTAAAAGAAATTCCCAAAATTAAGGCAATAAAAACATAGGCAATATTTTTATTATTCAAAATTTTAACCTCCTATTTTTTACTTCAGTAACATTATATCATTAAAACCTCAAATCTACAACCACTTTGTAAAACTTAATAATAATATATTCAAATACAGAAATAAGTTCCTTTTTCAAGTATTCACTTTTAACATATAAAGCACTCCTTTTTCTGTATCGTAAATTGCCAAATAAAAATCAAATGATTTAAGGTTAATAAGCGTTTTAGTATCAAGGTTTTCATAATCTATAAACCTTGCTGTGACAACAGATCTGTCACCAATTGCTTTCCAAAATCCCTTAGAAATTTTAGGAAGACCAACTTCTTTTGCAAAGCCTCCAAATCCTGTAATATTACCAGAAAAATCTTTAACTTCTCCGCCATATATTAGTGCTTGATAAGCTTGACTTAAAGGGAGGTTTTTCCAGCTTTTTTGTTTTTGGATGTATGAAACAAAACTTTTCTTACCTTCAGCAGTAAAAACAAATTTGTAAAGTTTCATACCATCATTGTGAAAACCACCATAATCGTCATATATTTTTTCTGAAACTGTGCTCTTTGGAAGTCTTGTATTAAAATTTTTTTCAAATTCTCTGATTACATTGTCTTTTGAAAACAAAATCACAGGTGACAAAATTGTAAATAATATGGGAGCTAAGATTAAGCTTAAAAAAACTACTGAAAAGATAACAAATTTTTTCATGGTTTGCTCACCTACTGTTCTGATAAAGTAATTGTTACATCAATAGGATGCAAAACTTGTTTTTGCTGACATAACCATGCCCAATTATTAACTATATTAGTAAAAAGATCGTCATAGTAGTTATCGTATCCAAAGTCAAATATATCTGAAATTGTTATAGTATAAATAGACAGCAATCCCTTCTCTGATTTAATATATACTTTGTGTAATGCATAAAATAAATCGGCGTTATCTTCCTTTTCAAATACTATTGAATTTTTTTCATTTAATTTTATTTTACCAGACTTTAATTTAGAAATATAATCTTTATATACTGATGTCAATCTAATTTTATTAATAAATAAACCCTCACCATATTCATAGTATGGAATATTTTTTACAGAATGTTCAACCAGAGTAGCTGCACATGAATAGCCGTAATTTCTAGCAATTTGGGCTGCAGCAAGCCATGCTAATTGAATGGAATTAAATTGTTCTACAGACGCAGTTTGAATGTTTGAAGTTTTACTCGTTTTTGATTTGAAATAAAGTTTAGCAATATTACTTATAAAATTATTCAGTTCTTCGTTTGACATTTTTTTGAACATTTGAACATCAACTACAAATTTCTTTATATCATTATCTAATGTATCGATTTCGTCTTGTGGCATTCCTGAAGCTCGTAAAATTTCATCCTCTAAAAATTTGTCCTGTTCCTGAGCTCTTACGTATATAACATTTATAAGTAACGATATAGATAAACAAAAACATAAAAATAATCTAATTGATTTTGATATAAATAATAATTTTTTCATACGAATTTCACTCCCTTTTTTCTTTCTTAATTTTGAACTTTCAAAGTAAATAATCAAAGATTTAACCCTTAATTTTAAAAAAGATTAAAAAAATAAATTTATTTCTCATCTGTGCCAAAATATTAAGAAATTGTAAAGCAGAACCTTATAACTAAAACTGCAAGAACGCGCGGAATATTTTTGGCATTTAAACATCACCCCTCTTTTTTTACTTTACTATATTGTATCACTAAATCTATATAATTACAACCAAAAATTCAAAAAAAAATAAAAACCACCTGTAAATCCACAGGTGGTCCAATTTCGTTTTGAAAAGGTATTTTACAATCCTAAAGTCATCCATGTTCCAATCTGCTGAAAACCAATTTTTCTATATATACTGGCAGCTTTTGGATTGTCGCAGAATAAACAAAGTGACTTACCCTCTTTTATCAAATCAGTGCAAAGTCTTTTCATGCACATAGTTGCATACCCTTTTGAACGATATTCATGCATTGTACATACACTCAAAACCATTGCCATATCAGGAAGCTCTGCACCTGTTCGAGCAGAAGATACTATTATTCCATCTTCTTCTATATAATATATTCTACTTCGCCCAAGCGAAACATCCTGTTTTATCTGTTCAAAGGTTGCAGGGTTCAAAAATTCTTCTATTGACTGATATAAATACACTATCATTTCGATTTTATCAAGATTTTCTTCCAAATTATCCTTTGATATAACCTTTACTCTTTCATATTCCTCTAAAGACGTTTCTATCTTTTCCTTTGGAATATTTGTATCAAGTCGCATAAAAAACTGTTCTCTTTTTTGCAGGACATTTAAAGCTTTTAAAAACGGAAGAATGACAGTTTTTTTACCAGAAAGCACCTTGCACTTTGTCGTAAGTATTATATTGCAAAATGAATCAATATCATAGTCTTCAGAATCAGAGTAAAAAATTAAATCTCGTCGATACCGAAGAAGAACTGCTTTTAAACTGCCAAATACTATATCAAACTCACCCCAAACCTCAACCACTGGCGAATCAAATCCATAGCTCACTATATCACCAATAATAAAAATGTTCCACTCTTTTTCCTTCCTGACAAAGTCCATTAAAACATCATAATCAGAACTGCTAAGTTTTCTTATCATCCAAATCACTCATTTCTTGCTTTTTCAACATTATACAACACCAAAATCTTGCTAATCAAGTGCTTTTAATGTCCACATCTTCGAATTAAAATCTCCCCACATCTCAGGAATAAAAATTCCAAGATTCATAAGTTCATCGCCAAATTTTGATGTATTAAGTTCTTTAATAAAATACTTTTTCTCAGGCAAAAGACCTTTCAATTTTAACCTTCTTGGATGTTTATTAGGAGATTTCAAAACTTCAACATAAAATACAACAGCTTCTCTTTTGTCTTCAGTTACAAACATCCAAGCAGCCGCATCTTCTTCAAAAGGAGAAATTAATCTGAAAAGTTCTCCTTCAAATACTATATGCCAAATCTCTTTGTAAGTTTCTATCTGCCTTTTAATCTCTTCCTTATCTTCTGGAGAAAGCTTGGTCAGGTCAAGCTCATACCCAAAAGCACCAGATAATGCAACCACTCCTCTTGTTTTCATTGGTGTTATTCTTCCAACCTGATGGTTTGGCACAATTGACACATGCGCACCCATTGTTGATGCAGGATACACTATGCTTGTTCCAAACTGAATCTTTAACCTTTCTATCGCATCTGTGTCGTCACTTGTCCAAATTTGAGGCATGTAATATAAAATTCCGGGATCAAACCTTCCACCACCGCCAGAACATCCTTCAAATAAAATATATGGAAATTCTGTCACAACTTCTTCCATCATTTGATACAGCCCTAAAACATATCTATGGAAGACTTCTTTTTGCCTCTCTGGTGGAAGAGCAAGAGAATAAGCCTCTGTCAAAGGTCTGTTCATGTCCCACTTGATGTATTCAATTGGAGCTGTTTTCAAAATCTCTTTCATCATCCTTAGAATTTCTTTTCTTACATCTTCTCTTGTTATGTCTAACACATATTGATTTCTGCACTGGGTAAGGGTTCTACCTTTAACCTGCAAACACCAGTCAGGATGCTTTCTGTAAAGCTCACTGTTTGGTGAGATCATCTCAGGCTCAAACCAAAGTCCAAACTTGAGCCCCATCTCATTTAATTTTTTCCCAAAACCATCTAAACCATTGGGCAATTTTCTTTTATCAACAAACCAGTCGCCAAGCGAGCTTGTATCATCATCTCTTTTACCAAACCATCCATCGTCAAGAACAAAAAGTTCAATGCCAAGTTCTTTTGCTTCCTTTGCCAAAGCCAAAAGCTTTTCCTCATTAAAATTAAAATATGTGGCTTCCCAGTTATTGATAAGCACAGGTCTTCGTCTATCTCTCCAAACACCTCTGCAAAGCCTTTTTCTGTAAAGCTTATGGTACGTGCGAGACATCTTACCCAAACCTTGATCTGAATACACCATTACAACCTCAGGTGTCTGAAAACTGCTATGCGGCTCTAAAACCCATGTAAATTCAAATGGATTTATTCCCATAGTGACTCTTACAAAATTGTATTGGTCTTTTTCGACAATTGCAGCAAAATTTCCACTGTAGACAAGAGAAAAACCATACACATCTCCGTAATCTTCATTTGCATCTTTTCTAACAAGAGCTATAAATGGATTGTGCTGATGAGAACTTTCACCTCTTGAACTTTCTATAATCTGCTGACCATGAATAATCTCTTTTCTTTCAATATACCTTTCTCTTGCCCAAGCCCCCCACAGGTGCAAAAGTTCAAAATCTCCTTCTTGAAAGTCAACACATGTACTCATCGCACGAAGGATTTTGAGTTTTTGTTTTCCTAAGTTCTCAAATCTTACGCTTCTCGTTATCGCATCATAATCTCTGAAAGCTGTATATATCAATGTGACTTTTAAGTCAATCAAATCATCATAAAGGTCTATTTCCAGTGTTTGAGCCTCATCAGATGACTCTACATATGTTGCAGGAAGACCTTCAAGTTTTGGTTTTCCATCATAGATTCTGTGAGCTTTATAAACAAGGTTTGTTATACGAGAACCATCTTCTTGCTGAACTTGATATGCAGGGTGTCTGAAATCTGAGTTTCCATACCCAGGGTATTCTAAAAGCATTGTATCAAATGTATAAGATTTGTCATTTGGGTCGGGGGTTGGACCAAACACCCTTCCACCTGTCACATCAACGTCTGTCCATTCAAATTCTCTGATTCTTTTGCCCCAGTAAACATGGGACAAAAACTTTCCTTTGAAAAGCTTTATAACATAGCTTGTGTTTTTTGCTTCTATGAAAAACATGTTTGTTTGTGGGTTAAAGGTTATTGGCATTTTCAAAACCTCCTCTTGTCTTTTCAACCTATGAATTTCCGAATTTTATCATATCATTTTCAAAGATTTTTATCTACATTCATCTAAAAAATTTAAATAAACTCTAAAATTTTGATATGTTCTTTCGAAAACTGCCGTGCAAACCCTTGACTTTTCTGATAAAATATCATTATGAAAAGTAGGAAATTTTCTTATGAAAGGAAGAAAAAATATGCGAATAAAAGTAGACTTTGAATCACAAAAGTCAATAGAACTCCCTATTCATTACAACTACTTTGTCCAGTCAATGATATACAACACCATCGATGATAAAATATATGCTACATTTTTACATGATAAAGGATATGAGGTTGATTTGAAAAACTTTAAACTCTTTTCATTTTCTCGCTTAGAAGGACCATTTGAAATTGTAGGAAATGATTCAAACAAAAAAATAGTTTTTGACAAAAAGGTTTCACTTACAATCTCATCACCTGTTGAGGATTTTATTACAAAGTTTTCAACTGGACTTTTCAAAAAAGACCAGATTTTTCTAAAAGACAATATATTATATGTAGCATCTGCAAGCATACTCAAAAGACCAAAATTTTTAAGTTTCCATAAAATAAAAATGTTATCTCCTATGTGTGCATATAAAACAATCAGAAACGAAAGTTCAGAGTACAAGCAATTTTTTACACCATTCGAGGATGAGTTTTATAACCTCATTTCTCAGAACCTGATGAAAAAATGCAAGCTGTTAATAAAAGACTTTGAGGAAAAAAACTTCAGATTTAATTTGAAACCATTAAAGGTGGAAGAAAAAGCACATTTTAAACCCATGTTTTTTAAAAAAACGCCCATAAAAGGCTGGCTTGGTTTTTATACAATTGAAACTGACCCAAGAATAATGGAAGTTGCATATTATTGTGGTCTTGGCTCAAAAAACTCTCAGGGGTTTGGACTTTTTGAAATTATTGAGTAAAATCTATAGGAGATGGTTGAATGGGGTATTTGATTAAACTTGTCAAAATGGCAAGACCATACTGGAAATATCTTATTATTGCTGCTTTTTCCATGCTCGCAATCACAGCGCTAAACCTTCTTGGTCCGTGGCTTGTGAGGGATTTGACGGGAATAATTACAAATATTAGCAAGTACCCAGATGCAAAAAGAATGATAATCAACATTTCTCTTATATTGATTCTATCTTACATTTTAAGGATTGTATTTCAGTTTTTAAATAGTTATCTCTCACATTATGCAGCATGGAATTTAGTTGCACATGTGAGAACTTTGGTTTATAGCAAGCTTCAACAGCTTTCTTTCGGGTACTTTGTAGACAAACAAACAGGGCAGCTTATGTCAAGAGTTGTAAATGATACTGCAAACTTTGAAGTTTTGATTGCTCATGCAGTACCAGACCTGTTTACAAATGCTTTTATTATTGTTGGAGTTGCAATTATTCTTTTTATCATAAATCCTGTGCTTGCTGCGCTATCTTTAATCCCAATTCCGTTTCTTGTTTTAAGTGGAACAGTGTTTGCTAAAAAGATTTTGCCAAATTTTAGAGAAGCACAAAGAGCTCTGGCAGATTTAAACGCTGACTTGCAAGATAATCTCTCAGGTATTCGTGAAATACAGATTTTTAACAAACAGGAAAAAGAACTCAAAAAAATTAAAGAAAAAATCTACAGACATATTCACGCACTTTTGAGTGCCCTCAAGCTCTCAGCAATATTTCATCCAACTGTAAGTTTTCTAAGCTCTGTTGGAACAGTGATAGTAGTATCTGTTGGTGGCTTGATGGCACTTTCTGGTAAGGTTCCTGTTCAGGACATTGTCGGTTTTATACTTTATCTTAGCATGTTTTACCAGCCAGTGACCGCACTATCACAAGTAATTGAAAATGTTCAGCAGGCTTTAGCAGGTGCTGAGAGAGTATTTGAAATTCTTGAAACAGAGTCACAAATCAAAGAAAAAGAAAACGCTATTGAACTTAAAAATGTCAAAGGAAAAATTAACTTCGAAAATGTGTCATTTTCATATAATCCTGAAATTCAGGTTTTGAAAAATATTTCGTTTGAAATTCAGCCAGGACAAATGGTTGCGTTTGTTGGTCCAACCGGCGTTGGAAAGACAACAATTATGTACCTTTTAAACCGCTTTTATGACCCAGATTCCGGAACAATTAAAATTGATGATATAGATATAAGAGATGTCACCTTGAAGTCTCTCCATGACAATATTAGCATGGTTATGCAAGATGTTTTCTTGTTCAACGGAACAGTTGCTCAAAACATTGCATATGGAAAAGAAAATACCACTATAGACGAGATAATTCAAGCAGCAAAAATTGCCTGTGCACATGAGTTTATTCAAAATTTGCCACAGGGCTATAACACAGTAATTGGCGAAAGAGGTGTAAAACTCTCTGGGGGCCAGAAGCAGCGCTTGGCAATTGCAAGAGCTGTTTTGAAAAATGCACCAATCTTAATTTTAGATGAAGCAACATCTTCTGTTGACACAGAAACTGAAAATGAAATTCAAAAAGCTATAAATAACCTTGCTGGCACAAGAACAATTTTAATCATTGCTCACAGGCTATCTACCGTGAAGAAGGCAGATAAAATTATAGTTTTGAAGGACGGTGAGATTGTCGAAACAGGAACACATGATGAACTGTTTGCTAAAAAGGGATTTTATTATCATCTATGCTCTGTGCAGTTGTTTGATGAAAGCAATAATTTGATAAGGGGGAATACATTATGAAGTATAGAAGACTTGGAAGGACAAATATAGAAGTTTTCCCAATAGCATTTGGTGGAATTCCTATTCAAAGAATTGATGAGGAGTCTGCAATAAAAGTAATTCGAAGAGCAATTGAGCTTGGAATTAATTTAATTGATACTGCAAGAGGTTATACTGATAGTGAAATTAAAATTGGTAAGGCTTTGAGAGGCATTAATAAAACAGTCTATTTAGCATCTAAATCGGCAAATAGAACAAAAGAGGGAATCTTAAGGGATATCGAAATAAGTTTGAAAAATCTCGGTGTAGAACAGATTGATATTTACCAGCTTCATGGCATAAATGATTTAGATACATTTAATAAAGTATTTGCTGAAGATGGGGCTTTTTGGGGACTTGTTGAAGCTAAAGAAAAGGGGTTAATAAGATTCATAGCTGCTTCAAGTCATAGTGTAGATGTTCTTGAAAAACTAATTAATACCGATAAATTTGATGTTATTCAACTTTGCTATAATATCATTGAAACAGATGTTGAAGACAAAATTTTCCCATTAGCATTAGAAAAAGACATTGGTATTATCGCTATGAAACCAATGGGTGGTGGTGTTATTCCAAATCCAGCTTTATCTTTAAAATATGTTTTACAAAAAGAATTTGTTGTACCTGACCCCGGAATAGAAACCATTGAAGAATTAGAGGAAAATGTAAAAGTCGCTATGCATATAGAACCTTTAACCGAAGAAGAGAAAAGAGAAATAGAAAGAATTAGAAAAGAAATGGGAAAAGAATTTTGTAGAAGATGTAATTATTGTCAACCATGCCCACAAGAAATTCCAATTTGGGTTATACTCCATGCTGATTCTGCAATGAAAAGACTGCCTTATCAAACTCTGAAGTCTGGTTGGTTTTATGATGCATACCGAAAAGCCAAAAATTGTATAAAATGTGGAGTATGTATTACAAGGTGTCCATACAACTTACCAATACCTGATATGATTGAGAAAAAGGTTGAGATTATTCGAGTAACAATTGGCGATTAATCTAATCTTCGAGCCTCTTCTCTTGAAAATTTAAGGGATGAGGCTTTTTGTTTTGGATTATGAGAACTAAGATTTTATTTAAAATTTTTGTCATCGAATGCTCTTCATTTTTTGATAAAATCAATATAAAATTAATATGGATGAAAATTTTTATTCAGAGTTATGCATACTAAAATGAAAAAGGATGTGAAAGACAGTGTCAATAGAACTTAATTATCAAACAATTGTGCAGTTTTTAACAGACAGTCAACTTGCTCAACTTGCAAAAAATAGAAAAGCTTTTGAAAAAGGAATATCTCTTGCTCGAAAGGTAGAAAAAGAAGATATTCAATATGACCAGGAAGAAAATGCAATATTTGGCAAAGTAGAAGATGGTAAAAATGAATATTGGGTTTTTGTTGATTTTGATTTGCCTTCATATATGACTCAGGACTTTTTTGGTAATATCAAAATTGAAAATATAATCATAAGTGCTGCGTGTACATGCAGTTTGGAAAATATTGATTTAGAATCGGAAGAAGATATTGATATAGAAGATTTAGTTCTGTTCGATGATTTTTGTCGGCATATAATTGCTGTGTTAAAAAGTTTTGCCGATGGTAAATATATTCTCAATAGCCTAAATAAAATGCAAGAAACTTTGCTTCAAATGTTAGAACAAAAATTAAATGAGGCTATTGAGAAGGAAAGAAAACAAAATTCCCGGATTTATCAATTTTTTGCAAGCAATTTTGAAGAAAATTATATAAAGTTTTCACTTGATAATTTATCTATAAAGTCTCCTAACATATTTTTAGAAAAATACTTCGGATATTCTACTAATGATTTAGTAACTTTAAAATTAAAAGTAAAAACTTTAGATTTAAAAAGAGACTATGTGGTTTCAAATATACCAGAATTTTTAAAAGCATACGAACAAAAACAACCATTTCAGTTTGGTAAGAATTTTGTGTACAATCCTACTTATCATTTTTTTGGTGAAAAAGACAAAAAATTTTTGAATGCGCTATTGAAATATTTGAATTTTTTAGATTTAGAAACAGAAAAAAATACTATTTACCTACCTGTAAAGATAGCAAATGAAATAATCGAAATCCTTGACAATGAAGAAATTTTTATATCTTTTGATTATTTTGTGGCAAATTATTATGATGCTCAAAAAGTAAAAGTTGATCTTTGCACTAAAGTAAAACCAAAGATTTTATTTAAACTTGAAGATAATCAGGTAAAACTTTATAGTGATTTAATAGACACTGCCAACAAAAAATTTTTATATAGCGATGGTAGTTATTTTGTCTCAGGTGACACTTTATATAAGCTTTCGCCAGAGCAAAAGATATTTTCTTCAATTATCAAAAAAATGGCTGAAGCAAATAGAGTATTTAACTTTTTCAAAGTTGAATACGTTAATTTTTTTACCCTCAATAAAGAAGACTTTTGTGAGTTCATGAACAAATATTATTTATTTTTAAATGAGCACTTTGAATTAGAAATTGACCCAGACCTCAAAAAATTAATATTAGAAGATTATATTATTAAACCCAAACTATACTTAGAATTTGAAAATGAAAGGTTTGTCGCAAGAATCAGTGGAATGAATGAAATATTTGATATAATATCAAAAACAAAGAAAGTTCCATTGTTTGATTATTTTGGTTTGTTTGAGATACAAAGTATTTTATTTGCTTATAGGTTTAATGAGATAGAGTCTGACCAAGAATTCTGTTATGAATGTGTTGACCCTGATTTGTTTATGGAATTTTTAGCAGAAGGTATTCCACAAATCCAAAATATAACCGATGTTTATTATTCAGAAGATTTTAAGAAGCTTAAAATAAAGAAAGATGTAAAAATTATTCCCTGCTTAAAATATTCAAAACACTCAATTGACTTCTGGCTTGAAAGTGATGATCTTGATAGCTCAGAGCTTAAAAATATTCTTGATGCAATCAAGAAAAAGAAAAAGTATTACAAACTCAAAGATGGCTCAATTTTGATTTTAGAAAGTCCAAATATAAAAAGATTTGTTTCATTTATAGAATCTGCATCCGACATTGGCCAGGTTATAAAAGAAAAAGCTGAGCTTTCTTTACAAGAAGCAGTGGCTGTAACAAAACTTTTAGAAGAAAGCGGAATTCAGGCAAATGGAGTTGAAAGTATAAAAAATATTGTTGAAAAGATAGAAAATATTAGGGAAATTGATATTGAAATCCCAGTTGAGCTTCAAGGTGTGTTAAGAGATTATCAGAAACTTGGAATAAAATGGTTATCTTCTCTATTTGAAAATGAACTTGGTGGAATTTTAGCTGATGATATGGGGCTTGGAAAAACTCTGCAGGTACTTGGCTTTATTCTTGCAAATAAACAAAAAATTAAAAAGCCAGTATTAGCCATTGTACCAACATCACTTATTTATAACTGGAAACAAGAGATTGAAAAATTTGCGCCAGGTCTGAAAACTTTAATTATTGACTCAACACCTGCAAAGCGCAAAAAAGCTATAGAAAAAATACCAGAGTATGATATTGTAATTACATCATATGCACTTTTGAGAAAAGATATAGAATTTTATAAAGACATCGATTTTAGTGTTTGTATCTTAGATGAAGCACAGTACATAAAAAATCCTCATTCACAAATAAAGCTGGCTGTAAAAGAAATCTGTGCAGATGCTAAATTTGCCCTGACAGGTACACCAATTGAAAATAATCTCATTGAACTGTGGTCAATCTTTGATTTTATACTTCCTGGATATTTAGGAGGAGCTGAGAAATTTGTTGAGCGTTTTGCAATGCTAATTTATAGCGGAAACAATAATGCTTTGGAAAAATTAAAAAAGTTGATAAAACCGTTTGTTTTAAGAAGAGTAAAACAAGATGTATTAAATGAACTTCCTGAGCTAATAGAAACAAATATCCAAGTTGCAATGAGCCCTGAACAGGAAAAAATTTACAAGCAATTTTTAGTCTCAGCCAAAAAAGAGATTGAAAAAGAAATAGATTCAGCTGGGTTTGAAAAAAGTCAAATAAAAATATTTTCTTTGCTGACAAGACTAAGACAAATCTGCTGTCATCCAAAGCTTGTATTTGAAGATTACAAAGGAAGCTCTGGTAAGATGGAAGCACTGAAAGAAATTTTACAAGACTGTTTAGAAAGCGGGCACAGGGTAATTATATATTCTCAGTGGACTTCAATGTTATCTATTATCAAGAAAATGCTTGACAAGGAAAAAATTTTATACTTTTATTTAGATGGTGCAACAAAAGCTGAAGACAGAGTTGAAATGGTCAACAGGTTCAACAGTGGAGAGAAAAATGTCTTTTTGCTTTCGCTAAAAGCTGGTGGATTTGGACTCAATATTACTGGCGCAGACGTTGTTATTCACTTTGATGCATGGTGGAACCCTGCAGTTGAAAACCAGGCAACAGCAAGATCACACAGGCTGGGTCAGAAAAATGTTGTTCAGTCATTTAAGATTATAGCCAAAAATTCTATAGAAGAGAAAATACTTGCTCTACAGCAGAAAAAGAAAGACTTATTTGATAGTTTAATCGAAGCAAGTCAATCTTTTATAGGAAAACTCACAAAAGAAGAAATAATGGAGCTTTTGGAATGATGAGATGTAGAACAAATGTAATGCATATTGGGGATTGACAAAAATTTGTTTCTATTATATAATAAAAGTTTGCAAAGAATAATTGTTTGGAATCAATTGCAGGAGTTGATCAGATGTCTGAAAAGAATAAACAGAATGACATAAAAGTCATAGCAACAAACCGCAAAGCTTATCACGACTATTTTATTGAAGAGACAATCGAAGCAGGAATTGAGCTAAAAGGTACTGAAGTAAAATCTGTGCGGCTTGGTCATGTTAACCTCAAAGACAGTTTTGCAAGAGTAGAAGATGGTGAAGTTTTTCTTTACAACATGCATATAAGCCCATATGAAAAAGGCAACATCTTTAACGTTGACCCAATGAGAGATAGAAAACTACTTTTGCACAAACATGAAATCAACAGGCTTGCAGGTTATGTACAGCAAAAAGGTTACACTTTAATCCCATTGAAGATTTACCTCAAAAGAGGTAAAATAAAAGTAGAGCTTGCAGTTGCAAAAGGTAAAAAACTTTACGACAAGCGTGAAGCAATAGCAAAAAGAGATGCTGAGCTTGAGATTAAAAAGAAAATGAAAGAGTATTTAAGATGAGGGGGCGTGTTTTGGAATTCGACGGGGGCAGTCGGATTCCAAATAGCGGGTAGTGGTTTTCTCGGTGCCACTATAAAAAACCGAGAAGAAAAATAACTGCAGAAAAACCACAACTCGCTTTAGCTGCGTAAATAAGCAGCTAACGTCCGCCGGAGGTGCCCACGGCCTCCGAGTCGGGCGCCAACCCACGTGGGGTACCAAAAGTAAGGTAGCCTGAGCCTTACTTTTGGATTTAAATCTCAGGCTGGGGAAGAAAAAGCCTGTCAGTGGGCGTTTTCTTCCCGAGAATTTAGTACACTGACTGCACCCGGAGAAGTTTGGGGTTCGATGCCTTCGGACGGGGGTTCAAATCCCCCCGCCTCCACCAAAATAAACAATTCTACAATGTTTTAGGATTATTAGACTACACTTCTAAGAAGAACTCTCATTAGAAAAATAATGAGGTATAGTATATTAATTAATTCAGAGGTGAAATTAGTGAAAGCAAATAAAAATCTTTTATTAGAGCTAATTGAGGAAATCCCGGAAAGTCAACTTGAAGAAGTTATTGACTTTATTTTGTTTTTAAAACACAAGCAAGATAAAAAGTTATTAAGTGATTTGGTGTCCGCCAGTGAGAGTAGTATAGATTTTTGGAACAACGATATTGACGATGAGGTATGGAACAATGTATAGACAAGGCGATATTTTATTAATTCCCATACCTTTCAGTGATTTGACATCGAATAAAAAACGTCCTGTTCTTGTTTTATCTAATGATGATTACAACAACAGAACAGAAGATATATTAGTTGCAGCTATTACTTCAAACCTAACAGCAAAAGATTATATTGTTATGTTGACAAATCATGACCTTGCTGAAGGGACTCTTAAGGTGGACTCTTGTGTAAGAGTGGACAAAATCTATACTTTATCGCAAAGTATTGTAATAAATAAGTTTGGTTCAGTGAAAAAACACATTATTGAGAGAGTTAAAGAAAAACTCTATGAGTTAATCTAAAACAATTAAGTAGATGAGTTAAAAGAAGGAATTTGCTAATAACTGATAAATACATCTACTTAGTAATTTTTAAGCCTATAAAAAATTAGTAAAAACAAAACTCGACGCAGTGGATAGTACACTATCTAATTTGGTAGAACTATTTTATGTAGATTGCTTATTTTTGACAAAAAGTTCTTCATTATCTTAAAAAAAGATTAGCAGCACCCTGAGGTGTATGGGTTGCGTGAATAGGATTAAAATATTAAGGAATTAATCTTACTGTAAATTATTTTGTGACATATATATGTTCTGCTTGAATGGGATTAGAAGAATTGTTATTTATATATATTACAAAATTACAAATGCTTCTAAAAGTTTTAACAGCAAATTTATGAAAACATAAGGAAAATTTAAAGAGAATATCTTCAATTGGTTTAAAGTAGAATGGATTAAGATTTAGGTAGAAAAAGAATTTTTAGTTGATAAAAGAGCAAAATCTTGCTTCAATAATACAATTAAATATTTGCAAATTATGCAGCTAATTTATTTTGTTACTATATCTAAAAATGAAATTTTTAACAAGTTTATTCCGCTTTTGGTATCAACTCAAGTCCTTTTTCTCCCCAGCCTTCCTTATCTTTTCAACGAATATGTCTTCTTTATCAGTTTGGTACACATTTAAGAGTTCTTCTATATAGTCATTTACCTTTTCCCAAAATCCTTCTCTCTCACAAATACTGCCAAAATTTTGAAATCTTTAAACCCATAATGTTTTATATCTCTTGCTCTGCTATATTACATTCGGAATTTGATATTGCAATAACATTTCTTCTTTCATAAGAATCTAAACAGTTCATTAACAGTTTATTCCAGTGTATACATTTCCGTCCGCTGATAGGATTATTATGTGTTTTATTGCTAAATACCTAAAAAATATAAATATTAACACTTTTGTTTAATATAAGCTGAACCAAATTTTTACTTGATTTGTCAAAGATGTATCAGCATAACCAATCTTCTTTCCTCTTAATACTAAATACAGCAATATAATTTCTATAAAAATGCATCATGATAATTTACAATTATTGTCCGAGTACGTTAGCACCAAAACACAGTAGAATGTTGAACTCGGTTGGTTTCATTTTTTTCACACTTTAATTTCCTTTATAATAAACTGCTTTATCCAGTTGCCGTAACAAAAATGATATGAAACTTAAAAGATCAAGGCAATCGTCTTTTGATATAGGCCAATCAAGTGCAGGTTCATGAGCTGTTGGGTTTCTAATAGCTCTCATTAAACCTGCTGACAAAAACTTAAGTCCTTCCTGAACATTTTTATCAGTGTCTGTTTCGCAAGGAGTAACCTTTAAAACCCCCTTTAAGGCCCATACATCCATCATTAATTCATAACCATCTTTATCGCTTTGCGTTTTCTCTTTAACCATTTTATTATAAACCTTTGCTGCTTCAAACACAGCGTGAAAGTAATTTTTCTGTTTGTAAAGTTGGAGACAATGTTTACAAATTAGATAATGATAATTTCTGGAATAGAATTCATTTAAAGCATCGTCTATATGCAAATTTACACCCGCTTCCCTTAAAATTTTCTCTACCTCGGCTACTTTATCTTCAGGAGTAATAAGGTACAAAAATTTCCTTAATAACCTATTGCGTCCATCATTGTTCATTTTCTGTTTGGCTAATGTAAGTATCCAGTCATGAATTAATTTTGCTCTCTCTGATGTAATAGCTTCTTTTGGAAAATCTTCTCGTTGAAAATTAAAAACAGAGTTAGCTGCACGTTCTATATCATTTTTGGATGTATCATATTTTAAAAGATCCCCTACTTGAATTGCTATCATTCGGTAATTCATTTTCTAATCCCCCTCATTTAAAATAATTTCCTTCGGAATTTTTACTTCGTGCTGGATCAAATTTTTAATTCACACTGATTTATGTAATTGTGAGTTTGTTAATTCAGACCTCCCTCTGCTTCTTTTTACATGATTTTCCTCCATTATCATTTTAGATAATATTCAATATTCAAATTTTTATAGCCTCCAGACCAAATTTCGGACCAAATTTTGAGCGTATCTAAAACCCTGCGAAGTTGGATTTATTTGATATAGCTAAACCAGACAATTATAGTACACGAATTAATATAGTTCTTTTCTTCGTTGCTTCATTTATTCAGCTTAATATATCAACAGGTCTGCTATAGAGATAATAAAGTATCATTATTTGTCATTTTTATAAAAGATAGATTCTTCATTAAAATATTTTGCTGTTGCTTCTTAAGATTTATTATAGAACAAATATAAAGCACGGAAAAGTATAATGTTAAGTTTCCACAAATCTGATATAGTCAAAATTTTGGAATAACATTTTTTATCAGATTTCTCAATGTACAATTGCATTTTATAAATTACATTATTTTGATATTCTTGAAAATATTAGCTACTAAGTAATTTTATTTTTTCATTATTGTCAAATTAAGCATATTTGAAATGACATTTAAAATTTCTATCTATTATTTAAATTAGAAGTTTTCTTCTAAATATTATAAAATATAAATTACTTGCGGAAAAGATATAAGGAATTTTAAAGACAACAATACATATCAATAACTTTGGAAGAAGTTGCTTAAACGTCGGAAGATATGTAAAGACAACAAAAAAACTTTGCTTTACGAGTAAGCTCAAGTTAAGTTCGGATATATAGTGTTATTGAACTTCAATAGCAAACTTTAAAAGTTATGTACACTGAGATAGTAATTTGAGCAATCATTTAGAAATACTTCTAAAGTTTTATAAGAAAGCAATTGTTATATTGCATACAAAGGTAACTGCTATTTTGTACAATATGATTTCCTACGATCCCTATGAGGTAAATCTTATCAAGATAATGTGAAAAGTGCAACAATAACAACCATAAATAAAGTATTTTACTAATAGCTGAAGATATTCTTTTATGACCCAGTTTTAGCCACAGTTATTTTAGATAGATTTGTTCATCCCTGTCATTTTGTAGTTATTAAAGGTGAAAGCTGCAGAGTTAAACACAGGGAAAAGAAACCCATAATTCTCTTTTGAAGCATAATTACCATTAAGTGAAATAATCTTTCATGAAAATAACCACAGGGCCCCTTACAAGTAGAAAAGCAGCCCTATCCTTTTTGGTTTTTTACCCCCTCAGCTGCCTCTTTAGTAAAAATTGTTTTTAAAGTTAGCAGTAAAATTTTGATGTCCAAAAATACAGAGTAATTTTTTATATATATCAAATCAAGCCTGAGTTTGTCTTCTGGGCTTGTTGCATACTTGCCATAAACCTGGGCAAGTCCTGTGAGCCCTGCCTTTACATTGTGACGAAGAGAATACTCAGGATAGAGCTTTTTAAACTGCTCAACAAAATAAGGACGCTCTGGTCTTGGTCCTATAAAACTCATCTCACCCTTTAGAATATTTATAAGCTGTGGAAGCTCATCAAGCCTTGTTGCACGTAGAAATCTCCCCACACGCGTGATTCGCGGGTCATTTTCGGTTGCTAAAACAGGCCCTGTCATCTTCTCGGCATCTTTTACCATTGTTCTGAACTTTAAAACATAAAACTCTCTTTCACCCTCTGTAACCCTTTTTTGCTTGTAAATTACCGGACCTTCAGAATCAAGTTTTATGGCAATTGCAATCAAAATCATTAGAGGAAAAGCAATAACCAGTGCAACTGACGCAAGAAGAACATCGCACACTCTTTTAATCAACTTTTGTTCTGAGGTAAGCTCTGGCTGTTCAATCGAAAGTGTTGCAACATCGTCAAACTGAATCACCCTTGCACGCGATACAAGTATATCTCTGAAGTCTGGTGCTATGAAAATGTGTTTTTTGAATTCTATCGCTTTCCTTACAATCTCGCTTTTTAAGTTCTCATCCATTTTTGAATAAAGATAAATTGTATCAACAACTTTTATATATGGTATCAACTCTTCAATAGTTGTTGGCTCAAGAACATATTTTACTTCTATCCATCCTTTTGAGATATTTTGAAGTTTTTGAGCAAACTCGTGTGCCCTCGATGTCTCTCCTATCACAAGAACATATTTAATGCCTTGAACTCTTTTGAAAACATATAAAACAAATCCTCTCCATCCCAGAAGTAATAAAAAATGGATAAAAAAGGCAATTATAAATATACTGCGTGGGAAAGCAAAGTGTCTGTAGAAAAATGTTGATACAACTGTTAAAAATTGTAGAAGCATTAAAGCCAAACCCAGAGAAAATGCAATTTCGCTGATTGTTTTCATAGTAATAGTGTAAAGTCCATATATATTTAAAAGCACAAGAGCAAAGAGTGTTATTTGAGGAATCAACGTATAATATGGCATAAAATTTCTTTCAGGGAATGTAAAGTTGAACTTTATTATATATGCAAGAATATAACCCGCATGTATAAGTAAAATATCAATAAGAACAACAAAAAATTTGCTCAGTTTATGATAGCTTTTAATATATGATTTCATCTTGCTACCATCTCCATTTAAAGTATTTTTTCAAGTCTTGTTGCAAGCATTTTAATGTCATGGTATTTTTGGACATACTCTCTTCCCCTTTTCCCTATTTCCTCTCTTTCTTCTTTTGACATAGCACAAAAGCGCAATATCGCCTGTGCAAAAGCTTTGCTGTCATAAGCCTGGCATGATATCCCGGCACCAGACTCTTTCACAATATCGTTTACCACATTTCCTGCAAAAACAATTGGCTTTGCAGCACAAAGATAATCAAAAAGCTTATTTAAAGATATTCCAAATCTATAGACTTTCAAATTGTGCATAGAAACAAGTGTCACATCAACATGTTCAAGCAAAGCAGGTACAGATAATTTTGCAATTGGCGGATAAAAAAACACATTCTTAAGTTCAAACTCTTTTGCTATATTTTGGAGTTTTTCTTTTTCTGGACCATCACCTATTATCAAAAAATGTATGCTGTCCCCTGCGTTTTCTTGAACAATCTTAGCAGCCTCAATTATTGTTTCCATTGCGTTTGCCTGACCAAGTGCACCTAAATAACAAGCTTTAAAATATCCCTCATGTTCTCTCAAAATATTACTTACTTCTTCTGAGATAGAATTTCTGAGACTATCAAACCTTTCTATATCACATCCATTTGGAATATGAACTATTTTATTCTTATCAATGCCAAGACTTTCTATGTACTGGTCTGCTTTTGGTAATACCGTCACAACATAATCTGCTTTTGTGTAAATAAACTTCTCAAGCTTTCTCAAAAGTCTTACAATTAAACTTCCTTCTTTAAAAGCACCAAGATCAATACCGCTCTGTGGCCAAAGGTCCCTCACTTCGGCAATAAATTTACATTTAAATTTTTTTGACAGCAGATACCCCACAATCCAGGCAAGTGGATGAAATGAAGAAGCCAATATTACATCAGGTTTTTCAAACTTTCTGGCAATGAAATAAAGGTTTTTGGCATATGAGAATATATTTAAAAGTCTTTTTATATCATTCTTTTTGTATGGAAATGTTTTAATCCAAACAAATCTTACTTTATCATATTCCTCCATTTTAAACTTCTTGCCTTTTTCAAGCATCTCAACTCGCTGTTTATGGTCAAAACTCGAAGCAAAGATTGTAACGCTATAGCCCCTTTGCACAAGTTGCTTGGCAAAATCAAAATGTCTTGTTATCCCCCCAACTTTGGGTGGAATTGCATAATGATTAAATATCCAAACATTTTTCAATTCTTTTCTCCCTTTCTGCAAAATAGATTTCTTAAGCTTTTTTTGTAACGTCCTTATAATAAATGTCCATATTGAGTATATCATAATTTACTTGGATTATTAATATCTAAAATCAAATACACTTTGACAGTCTTTTTTATGTCAAAATAATGCAAAATAAAAGCAAAATAATTAAAGTAGCCAATTTTATAGAGAAGGTATAATTAAGATTAGGCTTTTAAGAGCAAAAAATATGTGCTGGGTAGAAAGGAGTTTTTGAAAAATGAAGTTTGGATACTTCGATGATGCTAAAAGAGAATACATTATAACAACTCCTCTTACACCATATCCTTGGATAAATTATCTTGGTATGAAAGATTTTCTATCCTTAATTTCAAACCACGCAGGAGGTTATTGTTTTTATAAAGATGCAAGACTTAGAAGAATAACAAGATTTCGTTACAACAATGTTCCTCTTGACATGGGGGGAAGATACTTCTACGTAAAAGATGGGGATGATTTCTGGTCACCCTCATGGATGCCAACAAGAAAAGACCTCGAATTTTATCAATGTAGGCATGGACTTGGATACACAATTATAACAGGTAGAAGAAATGGCATTGAGGTTGAGCAAAGGTTTTTTGTCCCTGTCGATGAAAACTGTGAAATACATCATTTAAAAATTACTAATATGACAAATGATAAGAAAGATATTAAACTCTTTTCATTTATAGAATTTTGTTTGTGGAACGCACTTGATGACATGACAAATTTTCAGAGAAATTTTTCAACAGGTGAGGTTGAAATCGAAGGTTCTGTTATATATCATAAAACTGAATATAGAGAAAGGAGAAATCATTACTCTTTTTATTCTGTGAATACTCCTATTGCCGGTTTTGACACAGATAGAGATACATTTTTAGGACTTTACAGAGGATTTGAAAACCCTCTTGCTGTTGAAATGGGTAAGAGCTTTAATTCAGAAGCACATGGCTGGTCTCCAATTGCATCTCACATGATCGAACTCAGTCTTCTGCCAGGAGAAACAACTGAACTTATATTCATCCTTGGCTATATTGAGAATGAACCTGATAAGAAATGGCTCAAAAAAGGTATTATCAACAAAGAAAAGGCATATAAAATGATTGAAAAATTTTCAAAGCCGGAAGATGTAAATGCGGCATTTGAAAAACTTAAAGAATTCTGGAATAGACTTTTAGATAAGTTCAATGTATCAACAGGAATTGACAAAGTAGATAGAATGGTGAATATATGGAATCAATATCAATGCATGGTCACATTTAACCTCTCCAGAAGTGCCTCATATTTCGAGTCTGGAATTGGAAGGGGGATGGGATTTAGAGACTCAAACCAGGACATTCTGGGTTTTGTTCATCAGATACCAGAACGTGCAAGAGAAAGGATACTGGATTTAGCTGCAACCCAGCTTGAAGATGGCGGAGCATATCATCAATATCAACCTCTTACAAAAAGAGGAAACAATGAAATTGGCGGAAACTTTAATGATGACCCTCTTTGGTTGATACTTTCAACAGTTCACTATATAAAAGAGACAGGTGACTGGTCAATCCTCAATGAAATGGTTCCCTTTGAAAATAATCCTGAAAAGATGGGTACAATGTTCGAACACTTAAAGAGGGCATTTTATCATGTTGTCAACAACTTAGGACCACACGGACTTCCTCTTATCGGCAGAGCTGACTGGAATGACTGTTTGAACCTCAATGCTTTTTCTACAAACCCTGATGAGTCGTTCCAAACATGTGATAACAAAGATGGCAAAACTGCCGAATCTGTTATGATTGCGGGAATGTTCGTGTATGTAGGTAAAGAATTTGTAAAGCTGTGTGAAAAGACTGGAAATTTTGAACTGGCCAAAGATGCTCAAAACCACATAGATAAAATGAAAGAAGCTATTCTAAAGTACGGTTATGATGGTGAATGGTTTTTGAGAGCATATGATTACTTTGGAAACAAGGTTGGTAGCAAAGAGTGCGATGAAGGAAAAATATTTATTGAAACACAAGGTTTTTGTGTCATGGCCCAAATAGGACTTGATGATGGCAAAGCTATTTCAGCCCTTGATTCTGTAAAAAAATATCTTGATACTGAACATGGAATAGTTTTAGTTCAGCCAGCTTTTACAGAGTACAAAATTCATCTTGGCGAAATTACAAGCTATCCACCAGGTTACAAAGAAAACGCAGCTGTGTTCTGTCATAATAACCCATGGATCATGATTGCAGAATGTATTGTGGGAAGAGGAGACAGAGCATTTGAGTACTGGTCAAAGATTGCACCCTCATACAGAGAAGAGATTAGCGAAATTCACAAGATTGAACCATATGTATACTGTCAGATGATTGCAGGAAAAGATGCATACAAGCCGGGTGAGGCTAAAAACTCATGGTTAACAGGTTCTGCTGCATGGAATTTTGTGGCAATGACACAGTGGATTTTAGGGATAAGACCAGACTTTGATGGACTTTTGATAGACCCTTGTATACCAGCATCATGGGAAGGATTTAAAGTGAAAAGAGTTTTCAGAAATGCAATATACAATATTGAAGTCAAAAATCCAAACAAAGTTTCAAAAGGTGTAAAAAAGGTTATTGTTGATGGTAATGAAATATCTTCCAATTTAATACCTGCTTTTTCTGATGGTAAAGAACATTTTGTAGAAGTTATAATGGGATAATTTAGTTATAAAGGAGGCTTGTTTATGAACTTTGGATATTTTGATGAACAAAAAAGAGAATATGTAATAACAAATCCCAAAACACCAACATCCTGGGTTAATTATCTTGGTACAAGTGACTATTGCCTTATAATTTCAAATAATGCTTCAGGTTATTCGTTTTATAAATCTCCAAAACTTGGAAGAGTTACTCGATTTAGATTTAATAGTATACCTATGGATAGGCCTGGTAGATATGTTTATTTGAAAGATGAAAAAACTAATGACTTTTGGTCAATAAGCTGGCAACCAGTTGGGAAACCCTTGGACAAATTCTTAAGTATATGTCGCCATGGTCTCGGATATACGATATTTGAAAGCAAATACAATAGCATAATTTCCTCATTAAAAATATTTGTCCCTGTTGATAAACCGTTAGAAATATGGGAAGTGAAAATTAAAAATGACTCAAATGAAAAAAAAGAATTTTCAGTTTTCACATACACAGAGTTTTGCTTATGGAATTCAATGCTTGATATGATGGATTTTCAGTATATTCTCTACACATGCAGAATGGGATACAACAAAGAAGATGAAATAATAGATTACTCTATAAAACTTTGGAGCCCATATGAACCTAAGGCATTCTTCACTTGTGCAAACAAAAAGATTGAAAGTTTTGATACTGACAGAGATGTTTTCATTGGTCCATATAACAGTGAATCTAATCCAGAAGCGATTAAAAACGGCAAATGTTTTGGTTCAATTGCTATTGGTGGTAATCCATGTGCTGCAACACAGGTAAAAATTGAACTTCAGCCAGGTCAAGAAGAATATTTAGTATTTTTATTGGGAATAGGAAATGCATATGAAGAAGGCAGAGAATACAAGAAAATATTTGCTTCTATTGACAGTGTTGAAAAAGAGTTTGAAAAAGTTCAAGAATACTGGAAAGAAAGACTTAATAAATTTGAATGCAACACACAAGATGAAAAAATGAATCTGATGTTAAATATATGGAACCAATACCAATGCCATACAACATTTAACTGGTCGAGGTCTGCTTCGTTTATAGAAGCTGGTGGAAGAGACGGATTAGGTTTTAGAGATTCTTCGCAAGATATATTAGGTGTTGTTCATTCTATACCTCAGGAAGTTAGAAGGAGACTTATAGAACTTTTAAAAGCTCAGTTATCTGAAGGATATGCAATGCACCATTTTCAGCCTCTTACAATGTCCCAAGGTAAACATAACATTCCACCACGTGAACGAATTTATTCAGATGACCATTTATGGCTTTTGATTGCTGTACCCGCTTATATAAAAGAAACTGGTGACTTTTCTATTTTGGATGAAATTGTTGAATATGCTGACAGTGGCAGTGCTTCTGTATATGATCATTTAAAGCAAGCTCTTGAATTTTCGTGGAACAATAGAGGTAAGCATGGAGTGTTATTAGGACTTGCAGCTGACTGGAATGATTGTATAAATCTTAAAGATGGCGGCGAAAGTACATGGTCAACACAGCTTTATTATAAAGCTTTATCTGAATTCATAGATTTAGCCGAATACATCGGAAAAACTGATGATGTAGAAAAATACAAAAAATACCGTGACGAAATAAAAAGAGCTCTTGAAGAGTTCACATGGGATGGTGAATGGTTTGTACGTGGATATCTTGCAAGCGGCAAAAAGCTTGGTTCAAAAGAGAGTGAACAAAGTAAAATCTTTCTTAACTCTCAATCATGGGCTGTATTTTCAGGTGCTTTTTTAGACGAAAAAGGTAAAACTGCAATGGACAGTGTCAAGAAATATCTTGCTACAGAACACGGCTGTGTTAAAAACTGGCCTGCGTACGTAGATTACATTATTGAAGTCGGTGCAATAACCTCATTCCCTCCGGGTTTAAAAGAAAATGCCGCAATATTTTGCCATGCTAATACATGGGTAATAATTGCTGAAACTCTATTAGGGCGTGGAGAATATGCATTTGAATATTATATGTCTTTCTTACCCGCAAATAAAAATGAAATAGCTGAAATTTATACGGCAGAACCATATGTATATTCCCAGTTTATTACAGGGAAGGAGCATCCTTATTACTTTGGTCGTGCAAGAAATCCCTGGTTAACAGGTACTGCAACATGGGCATTTACTGCTGCAACACAGTACATTTTGGGAATTCGTCCCTATTATAATGGAATAATAATTGATCCTTGCATACCATCAAGCTGGGATGGTTTTGAAGTTAAAAGAATTTTCAGAGGTAAAAAGCTTTTAATAAAAGTGTTAAATCCAGAACATGTTTCAAAAGGTGTAAAAAAGGTTATTATAAATGGTAAAGAAATCAAAAGCAATCTAATTTCAGAAGCTCTTCTTGATGAAGAAAATGTAATTGAAGTAATAATGGGATTATAAATTTGAATAAAAAGTATAAAAAGAGATACACCTTGTGTCAAAATATGGTGTATCTCTTTTTTTATTTTATTTTTACAAAATTGTTTGTAATTGTATATGATTATTTGTAAATTATAAAAAACAATTAAAAATTTCGCTATAATCATTTAAAATTTTTATTTGCAAACTCAAATCTTATGTGGCAATATAATTTAATATACAATGTAATTGATTTCAAAATAAAATGACACTAACTTTAAGGAGGTCTATTACAAAATGAGTTTTCCAAAAGGATTTCTGTGGGGTGCTACAACTGCATCGTATCAAATTGAAGGTGCATGGAACGAAGATGGAAAAGGTGAATCTATTTGGGACAGGTTCACACATCAAAAAGGAAATATTCTATATGGTCATAACGGTGATGTTGCCTGTGACCATTACCACAGGTATGAAGAAGATGTCTCTCTTATGAAAGAACTTGGAATTAAAGCCTACAGGTTTTCTATTGCATGGGCAAGAATTTTCCCAGATGGTTTTGGTACTGTGAATCAGAAAGGTCTTGAGTTTTATGACAAGCTAATCAACAAGCTTGTTGAAAACAATATTGAACCGGTTATCACCATTTACCACTGGGACCTTCCTCAAAAGCTACAAGACATTGGCGGCTGGGCAAACAAAGAAATTGTAAACTATTATTTTGAATATACAATGCTTCTTATAAACCGTTATAAAGACAAAGTGAAAAAATGGATAACATTTAATGAACCTTATTGTATTGCCTTTTTGGGCCATTGGCATGGAGTTCACGCACCAGGAATAAAGGACTTTAAAGTTGCAATGGATGTTGTGCACAACATTATGCTTTCTCATTTTAAGGTTGTAAAAGCTGTAAAGGAAAACAATATTGATGTTGAAATTGGAATTACATTAAATTTAACTCCAGTTTACCTTCAGACAGAGCGACTTGGATATAAGGTAAGCGAAATAGAAAGAGAAATAGTAAATCTCAGCAGCCAGCTTGACAACGAACTTTTTTTAGACCCTGTATTAAAAGGAAGTTATCCACAAAAGCTGTTAGATTACCTTGTTCAAAAGAATTTGTTGGATAGCCAAAAAGCCAACAATATGCAGCAGCAAGTAAGAGAAAACTTCATTTTCCCTGATTTTCTTGGTATCAACTACTATACACGTTCTGTTAGGCTTTACGATGAAAATTCTGGTTGGATATTTCCAATAAGATGGGAACATCCTGAAGGAGAATATACCGAGATGGGCTGGGAAGTGTTCCCACAAGGACTTTTTGACCTTTTGACTTGGATCAAGGAAAGTTATCCACAAATCCCAATTTATATAACAGAAAACGGTGCAGCTTATAACGATAAAGTTGAGGATGGAAGGGTTCATGATCAAAAGAGGGTGGAATATTTAAAACAGCACTTTGAAATAGCAAGAAAGGCAATTGAAAATGGAGTTGACTTGCGAGGATATTTTGTATGGTCTTTGATAGACAACTTTGAATGGGCAATGGGTTACACAAAAAGGTTTGGAATTATATACATTGACTACGAAACTCAAAAGAGAATTAAAAAAGATAGCTTCTATTTTTATCAGAAATATATAAAGGAAAACTCATAAATATAAACGTAAACGGGCTTTTGGAAAAGTTATTTCCAAAAGCCTTTTTGTGTAATTTTATAGTTACAAAATTTACCTTTGTTTTTAAACATAAATTACAAATTTTCTTGGCTTTTTTATATCCTCTTATTAGTATTTAATGAACGTTGTTCTATTTATTTAAAACAAAACAACAAAAGTAGTTAGGCAACTATTGACTTTTTTAAGATATCTTTTATAAAATAAAATCACAAACGATTGCATTCGACAGAAGGGGGGAGAAATTGCTAAATAAAAAATGTAAATATTATTTCATCGAAAACGTTTGATTTCAAATTCTAATCTGAAAAAAGGGAGGTTGTTTAGTATGAAAGGTTTATTTAAAAAATCATCTAAAAAACTTTCCGTTGTTTCTCTTATAGTGATAATTGTATTTTTACTCACTTCTTCACTATCCATCTACGCTGGCGTGATGATGCAGGGATTTTACTGGAATGTACCAGCTGGTGGTACCTGGTGGGATACTCTTGCCTCAAAGGCATACGAACTTAAATACATGATGGGAGGTTATGGTATAAATCGTATATGGTTCCCTCCCGCATATAAAGGTCAAGGTGGAGCTAATTCAATGGGATATGATCCTCACGACTATTATGACCTTGGCCAATATTACCAAGATGGAACAACTGAAACAAGGTTTGGTTCTCAATCTGAATTAAAAAATGCTATTGCAAAATATAAAAGTTACGGTATATCTGTAACAGAAGATATTGTTTTGAATCACCGCTCTGGCGGAAAAAGTGAATACAATCCCAAAACAGGCACAAATACTTGGACAGATTTTACAAATACAGCAAGTGGAAAATGTCAATGGCATTGGGATGCTTTCCATCCTAATAATTACTGCAGTAGTGATGAAGGAACATTTGCCGGATTTCCTGATGTCTGCTATGCTTCGGGACCAGCTTATAATGATATGAAAACATGGATGAACTGGTTAAAATCATCTTCAAATGCTGGTTTTGATAGTTGGAGATATGATTATGTGAAAGGCTATGGTTATTGGGTTGTTAAAGATTTTAATGCAGCAACATCGCCGACATTCAGTGTTGGTGAATACTGGGATGCAAACACCTCAACACTTGACTGGTGGGCAAATTCAAGTGGCTCCTCTGTATTTGATTTTGCACTTTACTACACCCTGAGAGACATTTGCAACAATACAAGTGGTGGCGGATACTTGCCAAACGTATTTGACTATAGCAAAAGCTATGCTGCCAAAAATCCATTCAAAGCAGTCACTTTTGTTGCAAATCATGACACAGATGAAATAATTTATGATAAGATGATGGCATATGCATTTATTCTGACATACCAGGGCTATCCAACTATCTTTTGGAAAGATTATTATGACTATGGTCTTGCAACAGGCGGTGGAGCATCTCCTGGAGGATGGGGAAATGGCATAAAACAACTTGTATGGTGCAGAGAAAAACTTGCTGCTGGCTCGCCTAATATCGAAATTCTTAAAAGTGATGATGGAGACCTTATAATCTATGGCAGCAAAGGCTATTCAACATCAAGCCCAGGATATATTGTTGTGATAAACGATCATCCAAGTCAATGGAAAGGTGCATGGGTCCAAACAAGTAACAGCTATCTGAAAGGCAAGACTTTAAAGGCTTATGCTTGGTCCTCAACAGTTTCAGGGCAAAATGTGCAGCCGCAAAACAAATACTGTGACGCAAATGGCTGGGTAGAAGTGTGGGCACCACCAAGAGGATATGCTGTATATTCTGTAGATGGTCTATAATTGTAAACCTTCACATGGGGCTGTCCAAAAAATAATCTGGATAGCCCCTTTCCTCTCAGTTATAAATGATTTTTATAATTTCAGCGGAGGTAATAATAAAAATGGCAAAAAGAAGGAAAAAAGCACTTATCGTATCATTCTTTCTACTTATATTTTTAACCATTGTAAACATTGTTGTTATATATAAAACCCAACCTGAAAATTTAATAAACCTTTTAAGAAAAGCAGAATCCACAATCAGCAGAAAATACATCGTTGACTTTTACCCCACAAAGTTGGAATTTGTTCAGACAGTTAAAGATATAACATATGATTTTGACAAAAATTTATTACTAGTAGACTATAAAGGACTTAAGATAAAAGCTAGCCTTTCATCTCTTTTCCCAGAAGAAAACAAAGTAGGTATAAAACTTAAAATACATATAGAAAACTTTACAGGTACTAAATTAACCTTAAATGTACCAAATATATTGTTAGGCTACAAAGATGATTTAAATCAATACTCATTCATGCCTCAATTCATTCAAAATACTAATTATCCATTAAATGTTGGAAAGAAATTGGAATTAGAATTAGTATATTATCCAGAAAATAATATATACACTCTGAGAAAATATGGTTATTACGGAGATATACGAGAAACATATTTTTTAGATCTTAGTTCAGCTATATTAATGAACAATTTCAAAACTGTGTTACCTATCAAAATCTTCTTTGCTGCAGATAAAAAAGATTATCTCCAGTACAAAAAAGTATTCAGTAAGGAAAATATCTATACTGACTATGTTTGTAAGCTCACATCCAACCAACTTTCTTTTTTAAGGGCAAGAAAAATAACATTTTATCAAGATCAGATAGGTGCTACCTTTATAAATGAACAAGTACCACTAAGCTTAAATACTTATGAATATAACGGACTGTTGTTTGTACGTATTAAAATACCTCAGGGAAACCTAATAATTGACGCAGAAGATATCTTTATCTCTTATAATAAAACAACTTGGCTCAGAAGTATAAATAGGTTTAAAGACTTACCTCCACAATTCAAAAAAATGCTCATAAATCCTAATGTGTTAAATCTTGATATTAACTATCCGTTCGAATATACCTTTAAATTTAAAGCTAAAAATACAAAGAATATCTATTTAGACTTAAGTGGAATTGTATTAAAAATTGACCATCATGACAACGAGAGAGATAATACAAAAAACAGTGAAAAAAACTCTGGAAAATACTCAGCTCTTGTTCCCATAAAACTTCAGCTTGTTAAGGCTGGCAATTAGAATGAGCCAGCCTAATTTCACTTTTGGATATAATATACCAATCTATCAATTATCTTAAAAAGTTGCTTTTTTCGTGCTCTAAAAGCCATATCTTTTTGTCAATCCCTGCACTGTATCCTCCTAAGGTTCCATCACTTTTTACAACTCTGTGACACGGAACAACTATCACAGCTGGATTTTTGCCAACAGCATTTCCAACACATCTTGCCCCCTGTGTTTTTCCAACTCTTTTTGCAAGCTCTTTATATGAAATCACACAGCCAAAAGGAATCTTTATAAGTTCATTCCAAACTCTTTTTTGAAACTCTGTTCCTTGCAGCTGAAGTTTTAGCTCAAAAGAGGTTCTCTTCCCTTCAAAATACTCTTTAAGCTGCAAAATAGCTTCCTTTATAACAGGGCTTATTAACTCATCCTCATCTTTATGCGAAACAAACTTTACTGATACTATGCTATTGTCTTGTCCAACAATTTTTATAAGCCCAATAGGAGATAACAGATAGCCAATAGATATTTTCAATTTAAATTCCTCCATTTTTTAACTAATACCTTCAACAATTTTGTAAATAATTACTCCTATAATTAAGCTCCAAAAAATAATAATGGGAATACCATAATACCATTTCTTTGGTTTACCTTCTTGCCAAAGATTTTCTGCCTCTTTCTGGCATTCATTTAAAATAGAATCTGGTATAAGTTTTATTGTTATTGTAACCAAAAGTGGAAGTATTATTATGTCATCAAGATAACCCAAAATGGGTATAAAATCTGGTACAAAGTCGATTGGCGACAAAGCATATGCAATAGTAATCAAAGCAAATATCTTAGCTAAAAGAGGCGTATCTCTTCTTTTCATTGCTAAAAAAATAGCCGGAATTTGCTTTTTTAATAATTTTACTTTTCCCTTTATATTTTTTTTCATCAATAAATTTCCACCTTCAATTGCATACTTTTTTAAACAAAGTCCCACATTATGCATGGCTTAAAGATTACAGAATTAATTTTTTGCAAACCATTTTAGAAGTCACTTGTCTGAAGAAATATATCAATCCATTTTTTGTAACCGAATTAAAACTATACTTGATTGCTGTTTCTTACCATATTGTTCATTTTGAAATATAGGATAATAGCAATCAATTCAGTAATACAAGTGATAGCAATTATAATCTTTATCATATTCATATCATAAAACAGACCCATCAATGCTGCTCCGCCAAGCAAAGCTAAACCATAACTGGTATTAAATATTCCATACCCGGTACCACGTTTATAAAATGGTGTAATATCGGCAATGGCAGAGCGCATAACAGTTTCATGTGTTCCCATAACTATGCCAAAAATAATCATCCCAATAACAATAAGCACTGCCGAATTGCTCAATGTCAAAAATGGTAACAACAATGTCAGAAACGGAATTGCCATCAAAACTAAAAGACCACCGGTTTTATTTTCTGTTTTAACTTTCAGTCGATCATAAGCCTTTCCGATAAGCAGCGCTGTAACAGCATCAACAACCATAGCTATTGAATAAAGCAAGGTTATACTTTCATCTGACATCAAGTTTTTAGCTTTCAGGTGGTAACCTATTGTACTAAAATTGACAAATCCCAATGTACAGAAAAATGTAAAAGCTGTATAGATCCAAAAAATCGGTTTAAGGCGCTCTGTATGAAAATCCTTTTTTATACCTGCAGGAATAAGATTTTCTCGTTTAATCTTTCCATATGCATATATCAAAAATAACATTAGGATCACAAACGGAATAAATAATGATTTATATCCCAACTGATACTGGGTAATTCCATTCTTCCCTGAAAAATGAAAAAACATAGTCAAAATAAGAGGACCAATAAAAGCTCCTATTTGATCCAGAGCTTCCTGAAGACCGAAGGCAAATCCAACACCAGCTTCTTTTTCTGCAACACAAGAAAGAATAGTATCCTTTGCTGGACTGCGCAATGCTTTTCCTATTCGTTCCATTAAAATCAGCACAAAGAGAATTTTCCAGTTCATAGAAAATCCCATCAGAGGTACAACCAGTAGCATACCATAGCCCAGGAACATAAAAATCCAGTGTTTACCGCTCTTATCAGACAAGCTTCCTGCAACAAGCCTCAGAAAATACCCTAAGAACTCTCCAATACCAAATACCAGTCCGACTTGAGCTGCACTAACGCCCAATAAATTTAAATACTGGCTGTTGGCACTCCTTGCAGTTTCATAAATTACATCACCTAACATACTGATAATACCAAATATGATTATCAAAATTGTCGCCGATGTAAATTGGTTTTTCGAATTATTACTCATAAGTTTGATTTACCTGGTCAACCAAACTGTGCAAAATTGCACGAGTTTGGCGGCTGGGGTATTTATAGCCCGCCCTTCAAGCTTTCCCAGCCCCAGCAGGCGGTATTTGGGAAAGCCATAGCCCCTGTCCCAAGAAACAGGAACTTGCGCCTTTATAGGTCTTCCCCACTTGCCCCGAAACCAAA